>Ga0134126_10000301_pt1 | contig 64571 bp, 54 predicted proteins | sample KB31752_FD_96881 | JGI IMG/M metagenome (GOLD analysis project Ga0134126, IMG submission 96881) | Terrestrial soil microbial communities with excess Nitrogen fertilizer from Kellogg Biological Station, Michigan, USA - KB3-175-2 | ecosystem: Environmental > Terrestrial > Soil > Unclassified ...
ATTCGGACTCAGCCGGTTCCAGCTTGAGACGCAAACATCGACACCTTTTTCGATTGCTTCATCGCCAAGATACTTGCCCCAATCCCACGCGCCAATGTAGCAAGCCAGCGGGTTCGGAAAAGGGTTAACCCCGAATGCCGGCCGCTCTTCATCCAAACTCCGGAAGAGAATCGGGCGAATGTAGCACTGGTCGAGACCGCTTTTTCTTACCAACTCAACGGCAGCGTCACAGAAGTCGTCGGCGCTCCACTTATGATCCATGCGAAAGACCTTCGCGGAATTCAGAAAGCGCTGCATATGTTCGCGCAGGCGAAAAATCGCGGGGCCACGTTTGGTGGCATAACAACGGATTCCTTCAAAAACGCTGGAGCCGTAGTGCAGGACGTGCGACATCACGTGCACCCGCGCGTCATTCCATTTGATGAACTCGCCATCGTGCCAAACTACGTCACAAATGCGCGGAGTGCTCACGTCCTTCTTAGTGTCGCCCTTTGAATACATGAATGGTGGTTCTCCTTTGGAGATCTAATGCAGTTCGAACCCGCGAGACGTGCTTATTAGGGTGTATTGACAAAGCACGATACTCTAAATTTGAGGCCGTTGGCAAGATGAGTTGCGCCCGAAAACAGTACGGGAATTAGCCACAGATAGGCGCGGATCGACACCGATCAAAAACTGGATTGGATCTGTGAAGATCTGTGCTCATCTGGGGCTCGTCCGTACTTGATAATCGCAATTACGCTCCGTACGATTCAGCCTGAACTTGCAATCACATAAGAGTGCCAACAAGCATCGATTTCCCGTGCTGCGGCGCCCGCGAAGGCTTGCGGCGTCGATCGTGATGGCGGGCATCCTGGTGTTTATTGACGTTAACTGCGGAGGTCATTTGAGCAACAATCAACAGCAAACCAATTCCGGAACTACTTCGCAAACAAATTATCAGTTTGATCCGCTTTCAATTCATCGCCACGCCATCATTGTCGATATGCATGCGGACACTGTGCAGCGAATCATTGATGAGCATGTGGATATCAACCAGGAGCTGAGTGATGGCCATCTGGACGCTGCGCGCGCGAAGCGAGGCGGATTGGACGCCCAGTTTTTCTCGATCTGGGTCGAGCCCCAGTTGTTTGGCGGCGGCGGCGCGTCAGCCATGAAGCGCGCCGATGTTCAGATTGAAGCGATTCGCGATCTGGCTGCGAAACATCCCGAGAATTGGCAACTTGCTACCACGGCGGACGACGTGCGGCGTGCCGAGGGAGGCGGAAAAATTGCAGCGCTCATGGGACTTGAAGGCGGTTACGCCATCGATGAAAAAATTGAAAATGTGAAGCGCTACTACGACATGGGCGTGCGTTACATGTCACCGGCGTGGAGCGTCAGCACGAGCTGGGCGGGTTCGTCGGGCGATGCGATTGGCGAAAGGCGCGGCTTGAATGATTTCGGCAAGCAAGTCGTGCGCGAGATGAATCGTTTGGGAATGATGGTCGATGTTTCGCATGTCTCAGACAAAACATTTTGGGACATCGTGAATACTTCGACGAAGCCGGTGGTGGCGACGCATTCCGCATGTCGCGCGATTGCGAACGTGCCGCGCAACCTGACGGATGACATGATCGTTGCGCTCGCGAAAACGGGTGGCGTGGTTAATGTGATCTTCTATCCGGAGCACATCGAGCCGGGTTGGAGCGAAAAGAAAAAGAATGTAGATGCCGAGATCGCACCGCTGGTCGAACGTGCCTCGGCCGCAGAGCAGGGAAGCGCAGCGCAAAAGAAACTGGCTCGTGATCGAGTGCGCGCGCAGGAGTATCTGAAGCGTCTGCCGCCGGTTTCGGTTTCGCGCATCGCCGATCACATCGATCACATCGTGCAGTTGGTTGGGATCGATCACGTGGGCATAGGATCGGACTTCGACGGCGTGCAAGCTGTGCCGGCCGACATGAAATCAGTTGCCGACCTCCCGAACCTAACGCAGGAACTCTTGAGGCGTGGCTACCCGGAAAGCGCCATCGACAAGATTCTGGGCGGGAACATGCTGAGAGTTATGGAAGAAGTCCTTAGAAAATAGATTTCACCACAAAGACACGAAGTCACAAAGAGAAAAAATGGTTAATGATCTTCGTGTCTTTGTGTCTTAGTGGTTAACGTTCTGATGACAGAGCGAAGGAAACCGAGAATTGGAGCGCACCTGCCGATCAAACATGGTCTCCACGAGTGTTTGTTGCTCGCGGAGGAACTCGGGTGCGACGCCGTCCAACTCTTCTCGCGTAATCCACGTGGCTGGAAAGCGAAGGCGCTCACCGATGAATCCATTGCTCTGTTTCGCAATACCCGCAAGCAAACAAGAATCTCGCCAGTTCTGATTCATGCAAACTATTTGATTAATCTCGCCGCCGCCGACGAAATCATTCTGCTGAAATCGATTGATTCGTTTCGCGAAGAGGTCGAGCGCGCGATTGCGCTTGGGGTCGATTATCTGGTCGTGCATCCGGGCAGCGCGCGTGGTTGTCCCGAGCAGGACGCCTTGGAGATTTGCGCGCTCAGTCTCCAAGTCGCATGCAAAGGTTTGCGATTCGGGAAGCTCCGGATTCTGCTTGAGAATACCGCAGGACAGGGCGAGTGCATTGGCCATCGCTTCGAACATCTGCGCGCGATCATGGATCGATGCCCAAAACTTCCGCTCGGCGTCTGCGTGGACACGGCTCATTCGTTCACGGCCGGCTATGACATTCGCGAACACGACGGACTCGAGGCGACGATCTCAATCATCAGGAAGACAGTCGGGATGAAGAACGTGCACGCAATTCACTTCAACGACTCTAAGGCGCCGTACAACTCACGCGTCGATCGTCACTGGCACATCGGCGAAGGCCACATCGGCGCTGATGCGCTCAGACGATTCGCGCAACATCCGAAGCTCGCGCACTGCGCCTTCATCCTGGAGACGCCGTACGACGATCCTCGTGCGGATGTGAAGAATCTGGAAGCGCTGCGATCGTTTGTGGGCCGGTGATCCCTTCGCGATCCTTTGCGTCTTAGCGCCTTGGCGTGAACTGTTCCAAACGCTGGATTTCACGCCAAGGCGCAAAGGCGCAAAGTACCGCAAAACAAACTGGACGCCGCGCGACTCCTTAGTTACAATGCCTTCATCATGCAACGGTCCGGTTACCAATCACTGACCAAACTCCTCCTTACGCTGCCGCTACCGCGCTGCGCTCGATAGCGCTCTGGTTAGCGGCGAACTCCAAACACAAATCGAAAACGAAACGCACAAGCCGCTTTGTGCAATCGGGTAATTGCTTGTAACTTAGAGGAGTTAAGCGTATGGACGAGAAATATTTTCCGGAAAAAATCGAAGAGAAATGGCAGCAGCGCTGGGCCGACGAGCGCGCGTTCGAAGCCCGCCAGGACGACCCGCGGCCAAAGTTTTATGCGCTGGAAATGCTGCCTTACCCGTCGGGCTTTCTGCACATGGGCCACGTGCGGAACTACGCAATCGGCGACGCGTTGGCCTGGTACAAGCGCCTGCGCGGCTTCAATGTGCTGCATCCGATCGGCTGGGACAGCTTTGGCCAGCCGGCTGAACAAGCCGCGATCAAACGCGGCGTTCAACCGCGTGATTGGACGGAAGAAAACATTGCGCACATGGAGGGCCAGATGCGGCGGTTGGGAATCAGTTATGACTGGTCCCGCGTGATTGCTGCTCATCGGCCCGATTACTACAAATGGGATCAGTGGTTCTTTTTGAAGATGCTGGAGATGGGCCTCGCGTATAAGCGCAAGTCCGCCGTGAACTGGTGTCCAAAGGAAGAGACGGTGCTGTCTAACGAGCAATCGTCCGGTGGTGTGTGCTGGCGCTGCGGCACCGCGGTCACCAAGAAAGAGATCGAACAGTGGTTCTTGCGCACCACGAAATATGCTGAACAGCTTGTCGCGGACATCGAGGAGATTGAAAGTGGCTGGCCCGCGAAGGTAATTAAGCGTCAGCGCGATTGGGTGGGCCGCAGTGAAGGCGCTTACATCGATTTCAAAGTCAAAGACTCCGACGAGAAGATTCGTGTGTTCACCACGCGCATCGACACGATCTATGGCGCAACAGCGGTGGTGATTGCGGCCGAACATCCAATTCTGTCTGGACTGTTGGAAGAGTCGGGTTTGAAAGAACAAGTCCGGCAATTTGCGCAAAAAATAAAAACAGCCCGCGCGATCAAGACTGAAGACCAGTCTGCAGAGGAAGAGAAGCTGGGAATGAACACCGGCCGGCTGGCGGTGAATCCTTTCAATGGCGAGCTGATTCCGATTTGGGTCGCGAACTATGTGCTGATGGATTACGGCGCAGGTGCGGTGATGAGTGTGCCCGCGCATGACGAGCGCGATTTCGAGTTTGCGCAGAAATACACTCTGCCGATTCGGCAGGTAATTGCTTCGGTCGTCCACGGCCAACAGGACGAGCCTGAGACGCAGGCTCCCGGTGGCGATCAGTCGATCGAGATGAAGAACGCATTCACTGAATACGGTGTCCTGGTAAACAGCGGTCAGTGGAGTGGCAAGCTTTCGGCAGATGCAATTCGCGATATGGCTCAGTATGCGCAGGAGAAAAGTTTCGGCGGCGGGGCCGTAACCTATCGAATTCGCGATTGGGGCATCTCGCGCCAGCGTTTCTGGGGCGCGCCGATTCCGGTTGTGTACTGCCCAAAGTGCGGCATGGTGCCCGTGCCGGAAAAGGATCTACCGGTGATGTTGCCGGACAAGGCCGAATTCACAGGCACGGGTGAATCGCCTCTGAAGACTGTGCCGGAATTTGTGAACACGACTTGTCCGAAGTGCGGCGAAGCGGCCACGCGAGAAACGGACACCATGGACACGTTCGTCGATTCGTCCTGGTACTTCTTTCGCTACTGCGATCCGCGCAACGAAGCAATGCCCTTCGATCCGGAAATCGCCGCGCACTGGACGCCGGTCGATCAATACATCGGTGGCGACTCGCATGCGGTGATGCACCTGATCTACACGCGCTTCTGGACCAAGGTGATGCGCGATTTGGGTCTGGTGAAATTCAATGAACCGGTGAAGCGTCTGCTGACACAAGGCATGGTGACGAATCGGGTCGAAGGCACAAACGAATACAAAGCGATGTCCAAGTCGCTCGGCAATGGTGTCGATCCGGACGAGATGATCGAAGCGTTCGGGGCCGATGCGACCCGTCTGTTCGTACTGTTTGCAGCGCCGGTTGAAAACGAGCTGCGCTGGTCTGAAACAGGAATCGAAGGCGCCGTGCGTTTCCTGCGACGGGTGTGGACCATGGTGTACAAATGGCGCCCTGGGAGCGCGGGCATCCTGCCCGCTCACGGTGCGGAGGGAATGCAGGCTGGAAGCCTGCGCTCCCAGGAATTCAGCGATGCTGCTCGGGCGCTGCGACGCAAGACCCATCAGACAATCGCGCGCGTCACTGCTGATTTCGAGAAGCTGGATCTGAACACGAACGTCGCGGCGTTGATGGAATTGTTGAATGCGATTGGCGAGTTCAATGTTGAGCCTTCGACTGCGTCAGACTCGGATGCGGTCGCTGTCCGCGAAGCGATCGACGCAATGGTGATCATGTTGACTCCTTTCTCTCCGCACATCGCGGAAGAGATGTGGGAGGCGCTCGGCCACTCGGACGGCCTGCTGAAATCTGCTCCGTGGCCGGTTGCCGATGCTGAGCTGGCGCAGAAAGATGAGCTGGAAATTCCAGTACAGGTCAACGGCAAATTGCGTTCACGTGTGGTGGTCGCACCCGATATTTCGGAAGCAGACCTGCGCGAATTGGCGCTGGCCGACTCCAGGGTGCAGAGCTTTATCGACGGCCAGAAGGTCGTGAAGGTCATTGTGGTGCCCCAAAGGCTGGTAAACGTGGTGGTCAAGTAACTTCTTGCCTGCGCCAGTCTTAACCCGTTAAAATCATCGCGAACCCAGACTCGCGCGGAGTCGTTATGCGTCTGCATCGAACCACTGAATGAAAGAGTGCCCAACCTGTCGCGCCTGCTTTCCCGACGAAATTGCGTTTTGTCCTGATGACGGCGCGGCCACGACTGCTTCCATTGCCGGCGAGCCGATTCTCGACGGTCGCTACAACCTTGAGCGGCGGCTGGGCCAGGGCGGCATGGGCATCGTCTACAAAGCGCGGCACATCTTTCTGAAGACCCAGCATGCGATCAAAATCATTCTTCCCGATCTCGTCGGCAACGATCCGAACTTAGTCACACGCTTTCGCCAGGAAGCTCTCGCCGCTGCGGCGATTCGCCATCAGAACATCATTGCGGTGACTGACTTTGGCGTAGTGCGCGGCACCATGCCGTTTTTAGTAATGGAGTTCGTGCAGGGAAGATCGCTGCAGGAAATCCTGGCGGAAGAAGGCGCCATGGGACCGGTGCGCGCGTTTGAGTTGATGCAACCGATTTGCGGGGGTATTGCGGCGGCGCATCGACAGGGAATTGTGCACCGCGACCTCAAGCCGCTGAACGTGATGATTCAAGCGGGCATTCCCATTGCGGAAGGCACAAAGATTTTGGATTTTGGTCTCGCCAAGATTAAGTCGGGTGAGTTGCTTGGATCTTTCATTGCGGCGCAAACGACCGGTCTGATGGGTTCGCCGTTTTACATGGCGCCGGAGCAATGGTCGGACGATCCGCCTGACGCGCGCGCAGACATCTACAGCATCGGCGTGATGCTGTATCAAATGCTCGCGGGTGATGTGCCGTTCAAGGCCAACGCCATTCCGGCGATCATGAAGAAACACCTGACTGAGGAAGTGCCGACGTTTTCTTCTCGTGGCTATGATGTGCCGCCGCAGATCGAAGCAGTCGTTCGTCATGCGCTGGAAAAAGAGCCGGAGCATCGCACGCCTTCCGCCGAAGAATTCCTGAAAGAGCTCCGCGCGGCAATGGAAGCAGCCAGCGCGCTCTTGAAGACGACCGGCGAGTCGCGATTCGACCCCTTCAAGACGGTCTCGACTCCACCACCTCCGCAACCAACCGAACGCCCGAGCTATGTGCGCCATACGGCTGAACTCGTGGCGGCGGCCATCAGCAGCTCATCCTTGCATGACGAGGCAGAGAAGCTGCGGCTCGCGCGCGAAGAACTGCGACGTGAAGAAGAAGGGAAGCGCCAGGCAGCGGAGGAAGCCGCGCGCAAGCAGAAACAAGAGGAACAGCAGCGGGAGGTTGAGCGCCAGCAGCAACTGAAAGCGCAGCAAGAGAAGGAAGAGAAGGAAGAGAAAGAGCGCTTGGAAGCCGAGCAGCGCGCGGCCGCCGAACGCGAACGCGCAGCGCAACGGGCACGGGAAGCAGAAGCACAACGCGCACGCGAACAGGAAGAGCAACTTGCTCGTGAAGCAGAACGGACGCGGGAGGAAGCAGCGCAACGGGCGCGCGCACAGGAAGAGCAACGCGCTCGCGAAGCCGAAGCCCGGCGCACCGAAGAACAAAGACTCGCTGAAGAGAAACTCGCTGCCGAAAAGCTGGCGGAAGCGAAACGAGTTGAAGAAGAGCGCCGCGAAGCGGAGCGTCGTCAGGAAGAGGAGCGCCGTCGTGAAGAAGAACGCAAGCGAGTCGACGAATTAGTTGCGCAGCAGACGAAAGCGATTGAAGAGAAGTACGCGGAACACGCTGCCAGCGTTCCACCACAGACCACCGCGGCAATCGATCCCGAAGCAACTCACGTTCGTCCTTTGGGCGCGACCACAATAACTGAAAACAGTTATCCAACATTCACCGCGCAGCCCGCCGTTGCGGGGGGAAAAAAGAGCATGCTGCCTTACGTGATCGCGGCTGTCATTATGATCGTCTTGATCGGCGGCGGTGTCGGAGCGTGGATCTTGTGGCCGGCTAAACCAACTCCGGCGAATCCGAATCCCGATCCGCATCCGGAAAAGCCTGCACCCGAAAAACCAAACGAGCCCGCTCCGAAACCGGTAACCTTTAGTCCGGAGTTCATCAACATTCCGGGGGGCGCGTTTCAAATGGGACGAGATGGAGCGACCGTTGCTGAACTTCCGGTGCATAGCGTGAGCCTCAAACCGTTCGTCATAGACAAAACGGAAGTTACTAACTACGAATACGAACAGTTCGTGCAGGCGACGGGACACGAAGCTCCTTCGCACTGGGTCAGCAACAAACCAATTCAAGGTCAGGAATTGTTGCCCGTCACTTACGTTTCCTATCATGACGCTTTGGACTTTGCTGCCTGGCGTTCCAAACGCGACGGAGTGCAGTGGCGTCTGCCCAGTGAAGAAGAATGGGAGTACGCCGCGCGGGGCGGAGACCAGGAAAACATTTATCCCTGGGGAAACAAGTGGTCTGACGCTAACTCCGTGACGAAGAGTTCGGGAGCCAACGGTCCCAGGCAGGTAGGTTCGGCCGCGAATGACAAAACGCGTTGGGGCGTCATGGACATGATGGGCAACGTTTACGAGTGGACTTCGACGAAAGCCACCTATTATCCCGGCAGCACCAAGCAAGTTGAAGGCGAGCAGCGGAATTGGTATATCGTGCGCGGCGCTTCGTACGGCACGAGTTCAGATCCGAAAGAAAACCAGAAACCGATCTCAGCGACGCGCCGCGACTGGTTCAACGAGAACACCAAGGTGGGCGTGCTGGGCTTCCGTCTCGTTCATGCGGGCTAAAGTCATAGAGCCGAATAACTACGGTTTGAGCTTGAGACTCGCTAACTCACCGGGTATTATCACGCCGCAAAAATCCAGAGACACTGAGTCTTAGAAATCATGAACAAACTCTTTAATAAACACGAAATCGTCAAGGGAATCTTCCGCGCCACGTTACTGGTCGCGGGCATCGCGCTGCTTGCTACGGCCGGATTCGCGCAGGAAACCGGTGGCGAATTGGGCGGGGGCGCGGGCATCTTTCGCCCAAAGAATCCGGAAGCCAAGCGCACCGGCGGACCGCCCAAACCCGTGCGTCCGAAGATGAGTCCGGCGGAGCTTGAGGCGCACTTCCAGGATGCGCTGGCCGATGGTAACGATGCGCGCGACGAGCGGAAATTTGCGGCGGCTGAAGCGGCCTACCGGCGAGCACTCACCGTCAAACCGAAAGACGCGCGCGCGGAATATGCGATCGGGAATGTCTTCGTGGATCAGCAGCGCTGGGATGACGCCGAGACTTCGTATCGGGAGGCTTATGCAACCGCGCCGAACGATCCGGATATTTTGATGGCCTTGAGTTTTGCGCTGGTGCAAACGCGCACAGGCGCGGCGAACGCGAAGCGCTTTGCCGATGCCGAATACTTTGCGAAACGCGCGACGCAACTAGCGCCGACGAACGCGATTGCCTGGGATCGGCTCGGCGTGGCGTTGACTACGCGGGGCATCTACAACAGCGACACTGAAGCAGCGTTTCGTCATGCGGTTGAACTCGACCCTAACTTTGTAGTTGCCCGCGTCCATCTCGCCGGGGTGCTGTGGCGCATGAAACGAGCTGACGAGGCCGCGACGCTTTATCGCTCGGCGGCGGATGACGCTAAGGATGCGCCGACATTGGTGTTGATTGCGGACGCGGTGCAGGCAGCGCAAAAGTGGAACGAGTCCGAACCGCTGTTGCGGCGCGCGCTGGAGATGGATCCGCGCAATCCCGGCGCGCTGTTTTTGATGGGACGCTATTATTCGGTGAATCAGAAATACTCCGAAGCCGCCGCCGTTTTGAAAACAGCTGCCGAAGTTAATCCGAAGAGCTTTATCGTTCGCACCGTGTTGGCTCGCGCCTATCTGGGCGCCGGTTCGTACGACGACGCATTTCGTACTTATGAGCAAGCTGCGACTCTGGCCTCGGCGGCAGACCGTAAAGGCCTCGCCGGCCAGTTTGGATTTACCGGCGTCGGTGATGGCTATATGACTGCCGGTCGTGCCCGCGATGCTCTGCGCGCGTATCAGCGCGGATTGGAACTTGATCCGACTAATGCCGATCTGCCGGCGAAAATTGCTGCGGCACGCGCCAAAGCCTAGAGCATCCGTCGACTTCTAAACCCGAACTTATCCAGAGACAAACCCAATGAAACGTTGTCCCAAATGTAACCGGACTTATTCAACCGACACGCAAAAATTCTGCACGCACGATGGCGGATTGCTGTTCCTGCTCAGCGACGATCTGGACAAGACTGTCCAATTTGATTCGTCGAAGGTTCGTGACGCGGTTCAGAAACCAACGACGCGAGACTTGGGCGCGCAGACGCCGGCTTTTGATCCTGAAGCCACCGTCGTGTCGCAGCCATCGCCTGCCCCCCCTCCGGAAGCACCGCCGATTCGGGCCCGTGACACTGGCAGTCTTAGGCAGCCGCAACCTACGCAACACGCGATCACTCTGCCGCCGGCCGCCACCACGACCGGCCCAACGCCGCCTGCGCCGAGCGCGCCCGCGCCACCGCCTCCGCCACAGACGTCAGCTCCTTTGCCGCCGACGCAGGTTGTCTCGGCACCACTCGCGCCCTCGGCGCCCTTAGCGGCGCCGTCAGGCCCGATCACACCGCCGCCGGCAGCAACCGCCGCCGTTGCCCAGCCGAGTCAACCATTGCCGCCGGTCGCTGCCGCCCCGAAAAAGAAATCAAAGCTGCCGTTGATTCTGGGAATTCTCGTCGTGCTGTTCGTGCTCGGCATCGGTGTTATAGCCGCGGCGTATTTTCTAGTTGTTCGGCCCAGGCTCGCGGCGCGAAACGTTGAAACACCGGTAGCCACCGCACCGGCGCAACCGGAACCCGGGATACCGACAACGACAGCAACGCCGACCGAAGCTGCAAAACCTGCGGACGAGCCGCCGCCTTACAATGCGCCGGCTGGCGCAGTGCAATACGTCAATTCGAAAGATGAACTGAGCGGGAAGCTGGCCGAGAACTTTGTCGCTTTCAATTTCTATTACCCAAGCCGTTGGGTGAAAGTGCCGAGCGCCGAAAACTTCGTGACGGTGGAACGACGTCTGCCGCCGGACTTTACGCAAGAAAGATTCGGCGTAGCACCGTGGTATGCGCCGGCAGACACAACCACATTCGATGACGCTTTCTTTAAGACACTGGTCGCGAAGGACGATGCAAACTTTGCGAAGAATTATCCCGAATATCGCAAGGTGTCCGAGGGCGCAACCAAAGTCGGCTCGTATGACGCGTATGAATTGCGATTCGAATCGACTTCCCGTGGCACGGATAAAGGTGACTTGACGATCTGGGGGCGCGAGATTTTCTTTCCACCGCGCGCAGGCGAAAAGAACGGAATCAAGTTCCTGATCCTGACCACTTCGTTGGCGCCTGAGTTGAAGAGCATGGATGACGTGGGCGTCAAAGGCGAGTTGCCCATGCTGCTCGAGTCTTTTCGATTCGGGAAATAAATATTTGACATTTGTCATTTGACATCTGCCATTGGTGAATTTCTAACAGCTGTTCGTCGTGATCCGAATAGGCTGTACCAGATAACCAAATGACAAATCTCAAATGAGAGATGTCAAATAATCTTTCTCACCTCTTTCATACCAAATGAAGATCATTCTCGGAGAGGATCGCGGCGGAAAACTGCTGAACGAGCGGGCTTTCACCAGCGATTCCGTTCTCATCGGTCGCGATCCCGCCACCTGTCATTACTTTTTCGAGCAAAATAAGTGGCCGATGGTTTCGCGGAAACACACCGAGTTCCGGGTCGCCGACGGCAAGTGGATCGTTTCGGATTCGAACTCACGATTTGGCACATTTGTAAACGGACAAAAGATTACCGGCCCGACCGAAGTGCGAGTCGGCTCGCACGTGCAGCTCGGCCCCGATGGGCCAATTCTGCGGGTCGTCAGTATCGAACAGACGCCGTCAGAGAAACCCTCGTCGCGGCCGACGGAAGTCGATCGCATGCCGACCGTGCGCGATGCTCCTGCGTCCGCGGCTGCTCCTGAAGCGCGCGAGAAAATTCAGCCTCCGCCATCGCCACCGCAACCTACTCCGCCGGCGGCACATCGACCGGCGCCGTCGCCGGCTCATCTCGAGTTAGTCGATCCACAATCGGAAAAAGTACGTCGGTTCGAATTGAACAAAGAGGTGTTTCGGCTGGGTCGCGATCCTGAGGGCGACGTGGTCATCGACGCAGCGGCGGCCGTGGTTTCCCGTCGTCATGCCGAGATACGACGCGCCGAGGGTCAATTTGCGGTTGTCGATCTGAAAAGCTTCAACGGCACACTGGTTAATGGCCAGCGCATCACCGGTACAGTCAATCTCTTCGACAAAGATCGGATTCAACTTGGCACCGGCGGGCCGCTCCTGCGCTTAATCGATCCCGCGCATCCAGCCCCGGCTCGGGCCGCACAACCGGACGCACTCGCGACGCCTCAACCAATTCCCTCAGAGTTCGGCCAAATCGCTGCCATGGCTCGCAGGCAAACGATCGTCTCGTCGTCAGCCTCGCTGCCGCCGCAGTCAATACCCGCTGCGGGGCAGTCGCAACTGCTCACGCGAGTGTCGTTCGACCATCGAGCACAACTTTCCGTGGGGCGTGCTGCGGACAACGACATCCGGCTGGACGGCCTGCAGATTTCGAATCATCACGCGCGCTTTGCCCGCAACAACGGCAACGTCGAGGTCGAAGACGCCGGCTCGACGAATGGGGTGTACCTCAACGGCGAGCGCATCAGCAGCCGGCGGGCGGTCCAGCATTCCGACGTAATCCAAATTGGCCCTTTCGTTTTGCAAGCCGACGCGCAATACGGCGTGGCGGTTTACGACACGCGCTCAAAGACGCGCATCGATTGCATCAACATCGTCAAGGTTGTTCAGAATCGTTCGGGCGGCGGCTCGATCAGGCTGCTCGATGACGTCTGTCTCACGGTGCAGCCGAACGAATTCGTGGGTTTGCTCGGCCCGTCCGGCGCCGGCAAATCAACTCTGATGGATTCGCTCAACGGCATGCGCCCGGCGACCAGCGGCAACGTGCTGGTGAACAATCTCGATCTGTATCGCCACCTCGATTCGCTGAAACAGTCGATTGGCTATGTGCCGCAGGACGACATCATCCATCGCGAGCTGACTGTCTATCGCACTCTCTACTACGTCGCGCGGCTGCGTTTGTCGAGCGACGTCTCGACCAAAGAGATCGATCAAATCATCAACGAAGTGATGGATGTAACCGGTCTCTCAGAGCGGCGTGACGTGCCGGTGAGCCAGCTTTCCGGCGGCCAGCGCAAGCGTGTTTCGATTGCGGTTGAGTTGATCACAAAACCATCGGTGATCTTTTTGGATGAACCGACGTCGGGTCTCGATCCGGCGACCGAAGAAAAGATCATGAAGCTCTTCCGGCAAATTGCCGAGAGCGGTCGCACCGTTATTCTCACGACGCACGCGATGGAAAACGTGAAGCTCTTCGACAAGATTGTCGTGCTGATGCGCGGCAAGCTGGTGTTCTACGGCGCGCCCCAGGAAGCGCTGGCGCACGTCAAAGCCGAAAGCTTCAAAGACCTCTACGACAAGCTCGAGGATCCGGTTGATAAACGTATTGCCGCGCTGCCGGCGCCGCCGCCGAACGCGCCGAAATCTCAGAAGCAACAGTTCAAACAACAGCGGGAACAGATCGCCGAAGAGGTGGCGGACAAATGGAAGCGCGATTTCCAGGCGACCGATCAGTACCGCCGCAATGTCATCGAGCCTTTGAGCGTCTTGCCGCGCGATGGCCGCGCGGTCGCGCCGCCGAAACGCCGGATGAGTCCGGTTGATTCGATTCGACAGTGGGGCACGCTGACGCGTCGTTATTTCGAAGTCCTCAGCCGCGACAAGTTCAATCTGCTGATTCTGTTTGGCCAGGCACCGGTCATTGCGTTTCTGACTTACCTGATTGTTTCCGCAAAGCTGCCGCGCGATTTTCCCTACTTCATGCTCGGCCTGGTCTCGATTTGGTTTGGTACGTCGATCGCTTCGCGTGAAATCATCCGCGAGCGGGCCGTGTACACCCGCGAGCGCATGGTCAACTTGCGCCTGTTTCCCTACGTCGCGTCGAAGTTGTTCGTGCTGTCGGTGATCGTTTCGTTACAGTGCGCGCTCTTGTTCGCAAGTATCAAATTTTTTCACTACACCGGACTGATGAGTTTGCCGGGGTGGGCCGTGCCGCAATTCATCGTGATGATCATTGCGTCACTGGTCGGGATCTCACTCGGCTTGTTTGTCTCGGCGATCGTGAAGACTTCCGAGATGGCCACCAGTCTCATCCCTCTCATTCTCATCCCGCAGATCATTTTTTCAGGACTCGTCGGCGTGCCGCAGGGCGCCGCCAAAGCTGTCGGTTCGATCATGCCCGCGACGTGGGCTTTCGACGCGTTGAAGCAGTTCTCGACGCTCGATACGTTGGATGAAGAGGGTTCCGATCCTGAAGGCGAGAATAAAGGCCGCGGCTTGTTCAAGCACTACGAAGACATCAATGATCAAAATATCGAAAAGGCCCGCGACGATGTGGCCCAGTACAAGAAAGACGCGGAAAAAGACCTCAAGGACTACGAAAAGAAGATGAAGGACTACGTCGCGGACTTGAAAGCCGGCCGCTCAGCAGATCAACCCGACGCTCCGAAATTGAAGCCTGTGCCCGAAGTGAAAGGTGCAGAAAAAGTCCCTGAGGATTTGAGCAATTACATCAGCTTCCTGCATCCGTGGGGGTTTTGGTTCCTCGATCCATTCATCTTGCTACTGATGTTCTTTGTGCTGGTGATCGCGACGATCATCACGTTGCGGGCGCAGGATATTTTGTGATTTGTCCCGTTCTTAAACCCACCGTCATTCAATAACCAGCGACCCAGCTTTGCCCCAAAAGTGCCGGTTGGAAACCATCGTGGGGACTAACGGATAGAAGAAGTATCGCGTATCTATAAATATTTCGCCGCTCTGCGGCGATGATCAGCTACGCATTCTCGTAAACAGCCCTCTCCGGTTTTTGAGGCTCAGCCAGCCAGCGTTGGAAAAGCATTGACACGCACCATCAACTTTGATATCTAGCGCCCATTCTTAACGACTTGGGCCTCCCGATCCTCAACGATCCCTAGACCCACGCCAGCAATCACACTTCATTCGATCGAGCACTGGGCGGGTTAACCGGTTTCTCAGAAAGATCCCGCATCGGTGTGCCAGGTTATCAGACGAGGGATAAGCAAATGGGATTTTTTGTGTTCTTAATTGACCTATTCCGCCAAACGGCGCGTTCCGCGTATTTCCGGCTGAGGGAGTTTTACTATCGCTTTTTTTCTGAGGTCCCAATTATTGACGAAAGAGCACAGTACATTAACGAGTCGATTACGATCAGAGGCCCGACGCTGCCCACTGGAACTGTAGAAGTGATATATGCCAGTTTGCCAGGTCTCGAAGCCGTTGATAACGCGGCGACAGGCACCGCGCTAGGCGCCGGCAACATAACAGTTACAAGCCAAGTTCCTGACAATGCAGTTTCAGGTTTGGTCAAAGTTCGTCAGGGCGGGGTTGAGAGTCTCCTCAGTTTGCGTAGACTTGAGATCCGCAATCCAGTCATTGATAGCCTTGTCCCCCCGGGGCCATTAATCGAACCGATTGCGCTTGTTGGCCATGGATTTAGCGACGTCTACTCTCACACAGTCAGCTTTGGCAGTGTTCCTACTCCTGCCGGAAGGTCTACGGATGGGTCGGGACATCGCCTTCCTTCGCTGACGATACCTCCTGCCGCGCCTAGTCCAGGGGACATTGTTGTAGTTGTTAATCGTCCTTCTGGTGGCGACCTTACCAGCAGGCCTTTTCCATATTACAAAGGACGTGTTGTCGGTGATTTCATGCCGGTCGAATTCCATGAGGAAGGCGGCTGCGGTGATCTCACATTAGCGGTCGACCCCCCCGATGGATTAGTTCAGAACTTCACGGTTATGAGAGGAGGACGCCCTGTTCACGATGGGAGTTTCCAGGTCCACGAGAAAATTGGCGGAGTTGCGCTTTCTCCCTTGTGTGGTCAACTGGCGAGATTAAGTTTTATAGGGGGATCCACATTTGAACTCGAAATTCTTGATACACACCGGTGGACAAGGCTACGTAACTTAACAGACGTTCTCGCAGCCACAGGTTTCGAGGCGTTTCGGGAGCCTAAGCTCTATTTCTCAACGGACTGCACTATCGTCGCTCTCATTAGTGTCGGGATAGGAGGGGGCAGAATCACTGTGTTTTATGACTTATTAGATCCTGGTAGCCGTGGAGTTTTAGGAAGAGGTGTAGATGAACGCGGTGCAGCTGTAGGTGAGTTCCCTGACATTCCGGATTTTTCAGCCCAAGTTACGAATGAAGTTGAGAGCGGACGTCAAATGATCCATTACGCCGTTGGAACAGGACGAACTTATAAAGTAGCCATAAAGGAGCCAGAGACGTTTGTTGTTTGAGCCCATCCGATTTCGCCGCGACAGACCAAACGGGGAGACGATTCTGGTAGTGGTGAAGGAAATTCTGTCGAGCTCTACCCCTTCGGCGGCTGCTTTTTGTAAATGAAGAAGTAGAGCTGATTCGCCAATCCCAGGCTGAGTGGCTTTAGAGCGTTGTACTCCTCGATTGCCGCTTTCTTGTTTCCCGAATTCAAATAAGCGAATCCAAGATTGAAGTGCGCGCCGGCGTAATCCGGTTTCAAGCGAATCGCTTCCTGGTGTGCGGCGATTGCTTCTTTCCATTTCCCCAGTTGACCGTAAGCAAAGCCGAGATTGTTTTGCGCGGCCGGCCAGTCAGACTTCAATTCCACTGCGCGTTTGGAGGCCGCCAGGGCCTCGTCTTTCTGTTTCAAACGGCTGTAGGTGATGCCGATATTGAAGTACGCTTCCGCCAAATTCGGATTTAGTTCCGCAGCTTTTTTCAGCGGCGCGAGCGCTTCGTTGAGTTTGCCGAGGTTGTTGTAGACCCATCCGAGGTTGCTGTACGCCTCGGCATAATCAGGCTTGAGTTGAATTGCGCGCTGCAACGGCGCGACCGCTTCGGTCCAACGCTTTAACTTGCCGAGCGCATACCCCATGTTGTTGTTCGCTTCGGCATCATCCGGTTTTAAACGAGTCGCCTGGCGATAAGCTTCGACCGCTTCCGGTAACTTGCCGAGCTTGTCATACATCCAGGCGAGGTTGCCGTACGCGTCAGCATAATCCGACTTGTACTGAACGGCTTTCTTGTAAGCATCGGCCGCTTCCGCGAATTTTTCCTGACGACGATAGGCGTCGCCGAGATTGTTGTAGGCTTCGGCGTAATCGTATTTGACTGCGATCGCCTGCTGATACGCAGCAATGGCTTCGTCATTCTTGTTCGCATTGTAGGCGTCGACGCCCTGGTCGAAGTAGACGAGACTAAGAGCGCTCTTCGCCTCGGTGTTGTTGGGCGCGAGCGTCAGAGCTCTCTTGAGCGGCTCGATTGCGTCCGCCCAGCGATCAAGTTTCAGGTAGGCGTTACCGAGCGCGGTGTAGGCGTCGGCCCAATCCGGTTTCTGTGCGGTGGCTGTCTTCGCCGCCTCGGCTGCTTCGTTGAACTTGCCGAGATTGAAGTACGCTTCACTCAGGTTCAGGTAGGCTTCGGGGTAGTTCGCCTTTTGCTTGATTGCTTTTTGATAGAGCTCAACGGCTTTGTCGTAGTGAGCTGCATCGAAAGCTTCGTCGCCCTGCCGGTTCAACTCCTGCGCGTCCGCGACGCGACGGGCCGCGCCGCCGAGTGGCGGTCCTCCGAGTCCCGAATCAGTACCGCCCCCGGTATTGGTTTCACGTCCGCCGCCCGTCTCACGTCCGCCACCTGTTCCCGTCTGCCCGCCGGTTTGATGTTGCGTACGGGTAACCGTCACGCGCGCGACCGTTTTCTTTTCCAGCTTCCGCGCATGATGCGCAACGGTCTTCGGCGCGGTGAAAACGCCGCGACCTGACCGCGATTCGACATCGGCTGCGCTCGCGAGTTCTGAACTCGAGCCGCCGGTAATGTCTTGTGCGAGTGAAACCATAACCGGCGCGATGCCGCACAACGCGAACGCCAGCACTAACGCCGATAATCGAGAAGCTGTTGAATAAGCCGTCATCAGGTTTGGCCACTTGGCCGTTTCATTGAGTCTACTGTGCGCCTGCCACCACGACAAGCATTAGAGTGACGGCGCGCTTCCTTGCGTTTGCCGTGGCCGCGACATTTAATGAGTTTCATGGGTTCTCGCGTAGCAGCAGGGGCGCTTCTTGCATTACGGATTTTCTGCGTTGGGTCCACTCTGTGGAACGCGCGCGCCCAGGAATTCTTGCCGTCGCCGCCAGCCGACAAGACCCTGATCTACATTTTGGACGCGGACCACAAACTGGCGCCGCTGCCGTTCGAAGCCGGCCATACGCCCTTGAAAATCTCGGAAACTGCGAAGAGCTCGAAGACCAGCTATCTGGAAATCAGCGGCGAAAAGGCCGCCACGACACTTCCGGCAAGCCCCCGGCTTTTTCTTTTCACCAGTGAACGTCAGGGAACGCATCCGCCGTTCATCGTATGGCTGACGCCCCGACGCGGCGCGCGGCGCGCCAGGGCCGTGACGCAGGCCGGCATGGCTGGTTTCGCGATTGATTCCGCGGAAATCGTGATGCCGACTGTCCGCGTGCTGGCAAAATCCGGCGATGAAGTGTTCATGGAACTGGGGCCGCGAACTTCGCTTATGCCGGGTGAATATGCCATTATTGGCAACGACCTGACACGCATTGCGACCTTTCGAGTGGCGACAGCGTCGATGCCTTAATCGGAAGTTTTAAGACGATGGCGACTGAATCAGATTCAAAGAATTCCGGCTTCTTCACGCCGATGAGAATTGTGACCTTGTGCGCAATCGCAGCAGTGGCGGTGGCCATTTGGTTGTCGCGTGGGAACACCAGCCAGCCGGCAAACCAGACTGGTGCGACAGGCACAGCGTCTTCAAGTCGCCCGGCCACGTCAAACCCCGTCACAATTACAAAACCTAGTGCGGTGGCTCCGAATGCCGCGCCGCCGGTGGCTGCGGCGGTCCAGCTGGCGGATAGTATCCGCGACACAAAAGTGAAGACGACTGACGGCGGCTCTTTGAAGCTGGCCGATTTCAAAAACAAAGTAGTGGTCGTGAACTTGTGGGCAACTTGGTGTGGGCCTTGCCGCATGGAGATGCCGGACCTGGTGAAGTTGAATCAGGAATACAAAGGGCGCGGGCTGGTGGTGCTGGGCGTGGCGACCACCTACAACGAGCACGACAATCTCGATCAGGTCAAAAGTTTTCTCAAGACGCAGAAAGTGGATTACAAGGTGCTTTGGGACGACGGAGCATTGGCCCAGCCGCTGGTGCAAAGCGTGAATGGCCGCGGCGTCATACCGCAGAGCTTCGTTATTTCGCGGGACGGAAAGATCATCAAGCACTTCGAGGGATTCAACGCTATGACCACGCCGGCGCTGATGCGGCAGGTAGTCGAAGACGCGCTGGCCGATAAAGGCAAGGCGTAACGTCCAGTTCAGAGTTCAAGCTTTAGCTTGCCGCTGACGCGACCAGCCAAACTGAAGTTTGAACTCTTAACTTTTTGAGGACTATTTCTTGAGTACCAACGTAAAAGAGAAGCTTCAGGGTGAACTCGACGAGCTGGAAACTGAGCTGCGCGTACATCTGCCCAAAGAGATTAAGCGCGCGCGCGAGTTTGGCGATCTGCGTGAGAACTCTGAGTACCAGACGGCGTTACAGCGGCAGACGATGGTCAAGGCGCGAATTCGCGAGTTGCGACAGCGACTTAGCGAAGTCGCCTCAATCGATCTCTCGAAGGTGCCGCGCGGCAAAGTGGGGTACGGCTCAGTCGTGGTTCTGTATGATGGACAGCGCGAAGAGGAAGTGAGTTACCGGCTGGTGACGCCAGAAGAATCCGATCCACCTGCGGGATTGATTTCTACCGTGTCGCCGGTCGGCCGCAGTCTGATGGGTAAAGAAGAAGGTGACGAAGTGACCGTGACGACGCCGGCCGGCTCGCGCACCTTCGAAATCAAAAGTCTGAAGACGCTTCACGACGCCCCGCAGGGTTGAGCGCAAGGCTTTTTCCGGCATCACCGGTTTCATTGACACCCCTCACCATCGTTTTTATCATTCTCTCAGCACGACCGGTTTGTAGTTTCCGAGACAAGTACGCCGCGTAAGTATGTTTGGATCGAGTATAGGACGAGCAGGACAACGAATCATCGATGCGATGGTGCGTTGGCTGGCGCGTGGTCACATTAATCCGAACTTCCTGACATTTATCGGCGTAGCTATTAACGTTGCCTCGGGACTGCTGTTCGGTTACGGAATGTTCTTCTGGGCCGGCGTGGTTCTGATCGTAGCGAACCTGTTTGACATGCTGGACGGCCAGGTGGCGAGGCTGTCGGGTCGCGTAACAAGTTTCGGCGGTTTTCTTGATTCGTCGCTTGATCGCCTTTCGGACATGGTCGTGTTCGTGGGCCTGATGGTCTTTTACGCGCGCGACACTCAGTTTCATTCGACGCTGAACGTATTTCTCGCGGGCGCCGGAATGATGGGTTCGATCATGGTGAGTTACGCGAGCGCGCGCGCGGAAAGCATCATTCCGAAGTGCGATGTGGGATTCCTGCGGCGGCCAGAGCGCGTGGTGCTTTTCATTATCGGCGCGCTGACCACACATCCGGGCTCGCACAACTTTTTCCTGAATCGCATGCCGGCGGTTTTGTGGGTTCTGGCAGTTGGATCGTATTGGACGTTTGCGCATCGCATGTATCACACCTGGGTCGAATTGAATCGATCAAAACTTGAAGCCGCCCCGGAAGCGGCGCCGAGCGCCTCGGGTACTCCGCCGCTTGCGCCCGAGCGGCGTCCGGAAGCGACCTTGGCGGCAAAAACCGGATAGAGTTCACGTCTTTGTGTTTTCTATCGCTTAACTCTTGACGAACTATTGGTCTCAGTCTAATTTACTCGCGCACTTTTTTTGAGGTAAAGCAATCTTGATTATCTGCCCCGCTTGCGGCTCTTCTGTCGATAGACACCTTAGTGAGGGTTGTCCTAATTGCGGCGCGCGTGCCGTTGGGCCGCCGCTCGCCAAACCCGAACATCAACTTGTCTCGTACAGCGCCGCCGGATTGACCGCTGCCATCGGTGGTTTAATGACGCTCGGTTTCCTGACGTCAACAGTCGTGGCCTGGATCACCAAGATGGGAGCAGCCCCACGGTTCTGGTTAATCATGAATGCGGGCGAGACCGCGGCATGGCAACTGAAGTGGATTGCCCTCCCGTTCGCGCTAGCCGGCGTGTGGGTCGGAAGCAAGTCGGTGACCGCCATCAAGAATGCGCCGGCACAATGCGGCGGTTTGCGGGTTGCGCGTGCAGGTTACGCAGGTGCGATCGTTACGACTCTGGTGGTTGCGACACTAATCGGCATCACCGTCCCGCAGCGCCTGCGCCGGCATCAATGGGCGTTGGAAGCCGCTGACAACGCGCGCGCGTACACAATGTCTCGAGCGATCCTCGAATACCGAGAACTGCACGGCACGATTCCGGCGCAGGACGATGTGCTCTCGCAATTGCGCACCTTGCCGGATCCTGACGGCTCAATTGCCGAGGCGTTGCGTTATGTCGACGCGAACGGTTATCAACCGATTAGTGTGCTCGCGGCAGCGGCGCCAAAGAGCAAGACGCTCGCCCGTGGTGTCGCAATTCGCAAAGCCTCTCTGGAGACGACGCCGGATCCGCTGGCCTTTTCCCTCACGAATTATGAATTGCGGCTGCCGGGCGCTGACAAAAAGTTAAACACGGAAGACGACTTAATCGTCAGTGATGGCCTTGTCATGACGGCGTCCGAGTTTGCCGCCTACCGAGTTCCTCGTTCCAGTGCGCCATAGCCATGTCTTTTCTGGCTCGCTTGCGAAGAAAAAAAGAAGATCCTGAAATCGCCCGCCGCCGAATCCTTTTGGAAGCCGGACGCCTGGGTGAAGCGACTGTGCTTGAGACCAACGACGATGCCGATGGCAACGTGATGCTGTCGTACAGTTACAGCATCGGCGGCGTCGACTATCACACATCCCAAAAACTCGACGAGCATCAAGTCCTGCGCAAGTACGACTACTTGCCGGGCGCCCGCGTGGCCCTGCGCTACGATCCGCGCAGACCTGCAAATTCATTCGTTGTCTAAAGCTGCCAATTGTCAGTGGTCAGTTGTTAGTTGCTTGTGATACACATCTAGATCTGAGAAATGAGCGACGAACAACTGACGACTGACAACTAACAGCTCTTTCGTGTTTCGCAAAATCCTAATCGCAAATCGTGGTGAGATTGCGGTGCGCATTATTCGCGCATGTCGCGACTTGAATATCTCGCCCGTGGCTGTTTACTCCGAGCCGGATGCCAACGCCTTGCACGTGCGGCTGGCGGATGAAGCGCACTGCATCGGCCCGGCAGCATCTACCGAAAGCTATTTAAAGATTTCATCAATACTCGACGCCGCCAAAAGCGCACAGGCGGAAGCGATTCATCCCGGCTACGGATTTCTGGCTGAGAATGCTCACTTCGCCGGCGCCGTTAACGAAGCGGGGTTGATTTTTATTGGCCCGACGCCGGACGCGATGCAGGTAATGGGATCGAAGACCAGCGCGCGCCGAGCGGCGATCGATGCTGGCGCGCCGGTCGTGCCGGGCACGACTGAGGCGTTGCAGAGCTACGAAGAAGCCCGCGAGGTGGCGCAGAAGTTTGGCTATCCAATCATGCTTAAAGCTGCCGCGGGGGGCGGCGGCAAGGGCATGCGCGAGGTTGGCGACGAAACAGAATTGCGGTCAGCGCTGGAAGCTGCACAGTCCGAGGCGGCCTCGGCATTTGGCGACTCGGCCGTTTACCTCGAAAAAGTTGTTGAGAAACCTCGTCACATCGAGATTCATCTTCGCCGATGCGAAAGGCAACTATGTACATTTGGGTGAGCGCGAATGTTCGATTCAACGGCGGCATCAGAAGGTGATCGAAGAGTGTCCCTCGCCTTTGAACGATCCGGATTTGCGTAGCCGCATGGGTGAGGCCGCCATTAAGATTGCCAAAGCGGTGGATTACGTGGGCGCCGGCACCGTCGAGTTTCTTTTCTCAGATGTCACGCGCGATTTTTATTTTCTCGAAATGAACACGCGTTTGCAGGTTGAGCATCCGGTGACGGAACTTGTGACGGGCTTCGATCTGGTCCGCGAGCAAATCAACGTTGCTGCCGGCCAGCCATTGTCGTTTTCGCAGGCTGATGTTCATTGGAACGGTCATGCGATCGAATGTCGAGTCTATGCGGAGGATCCCGACAACAATTTTTTCCCGTCGCCGGGCCGCATCTCTCATCTGCGCGTGCCCGCCGGACCCGGGATTCGCGACGACAGCGGCGTGAGCGAAGGCGACGAGGTGTCGATCCATTACGATCCGATGATTTCGAAACTCGCGACGTGGGGACGCACGCGCGCTGAGGCCATCGATCGCCTGCGCCGCGCGCTTGATGAGTACGCAGTGGGCGGCATCAAGACCACTCTGCCGTTCTTTCGCGACATCGTCCGCGACGAGGAATTTATCCAGGCGAAACTCGACACGGGTTTCATTCCGCGATTCTACGAAAGGCAAGAGCGTGGCACGGGCGTCACGCCCCTGACTGCTCACGCGCGAGATGCGCGCGCCACCCAGGACATCGCGATTATTGCCGCGGCGCTCTCTTACGCCGATGCGCAAAACACGTCTGCGGCAAATCATCGCGAGGCGCAAAGCAAGTGGAAGATGTCCGGTCGTAGGTCTGCTTTGGCTAACTCACGCGTGAGAAGTGTGAAATGAAACTGCACGCGACGATTGCAGAGAGCGAAGTGAACCTCGAGATTCGGCGCGAAGCTGGGCGTGTATTCGCGAATGTCGACGGCCGCGAGTACGAACTCGAGACGCATTCGACTTCCTCAGGCGTAACATTGCGGACGGAAGCAGGAAAGATTTTCGATTGCCGCGTTGCAGGTAAGCCTTCCTCGGGACAATCCGTCGACGTATTCGTCGGTACTCACCGCTACGTTGTCACGCTGACTGATCCAAAACGCTTGCGCGGTACCGCGGCTTCAGGCAGTCACGCAGACGGCGCAGCTCGCATCCTGGCGCCGATGCCGGGCAAAGTCGTGCGCGTGCTGGTCGAGCAAGGCGCACACGTCGAAGCCGGCGCGGGCATGATTGTCGTCGAAGCGATGAAAATGCAAAACGAAATGAAAGCGCCCAAAACGGGAATGGTGACGGCACTCAACGTTTCGGTTGGGACGACGGTTAATGGCGGGGATGTGCTGGCGGTGATTGAATAAGAACATGACACGGAGACACGGAGACGCGGAGACGCGGGGACAAGTACTAGACGAAGGATCTCTCCGGGTCTCCGTGTCTCCCAATCTCCGCGTCTTGTTGTGGGATCTCGACGGCACGCTGGTGCGCGGAAAACGTTTTGGCACCTTCAAAGACTACACTGTCCCCATGCTCGAATCGGTCTTTGGCACGTCGGGCTCACTGCGTGAAATGGTCGTTTCCGGCATGACCGATTTGCAGATTGTCGAAGAGGCTCTGCGATGTGCGGGCATCACCCGCGAGCACATCAGTGAGCGCAAAGAGGAATTGAAGCGTTGCTACATCGAGCAGATGAAGCTGGCCGTGAGCAATGGCGCCCACGTCATTGAAGCAATCCCCGGCGCGCATGAAGCGCTGAAGGCCGTTCACGAACATCCGCGCTACATGTCAGCGCTGCTGACCGGAAACATCGAGCCGGCGGCCCACCTGAAAGTCGAAACGACGGGGATGGCGAAGTACTTCACGCTGCCCGGCGCTTTCGGCGACGAGTCGTTCGATCGGCGCGACCTGCCGGCGTTTGCGGCCGCGCGCATCAATCAACATCTCGGCGTCGAACTTTCTCCCGAGCAGTTCATCGTCATCGGCGACACTCCTAACGACGTTGCCTGCGCCCGGCACTTCGGCGCGCGCGTGATCGGCGTCGGCACTGGCCGTGTTCATTCGGTCGATGAACTGCGCGCCTGCGAGCCCGATGCGTTGCTGCCCGATCTACAGGATGTCGATCTGTTCCTCAGCACTCTTGACGCGCTTTGAGTTGCTCAATAAGCGTGTCAGAAGCCCGACTGTCAGGGAGGGCAACGCCGCCACCAGAATTCGCACGATAACTTGTCGTCGCTCACGCTTCGGCTGAGACGTTGGACGGGGGCTTTGAATCAGTCGTCCCGTGGCGCGATAATCACTCAAAGCCCCTGACAGGTGAACGTTCTTACATCAACTATTGGAGGGAACTATGCTGGTCAACTGGATCAAAGACGCTGATGCGGCGATCGCACAGGCCAAAGCTGAGAACAAGCCTCTCTTGATCGATTTTTCAGCCGCGCCTGCTTGAGGCGCATGTGCTCAGCTGGAAGCTGAGTCCTACTCAGACGGGGAAGTCGCGAATTTCATCAACGAGACTTTCATTCCGCTCGAAGCTCACATCAAAGAACATGCTGCCAACTTCAAACGATTCGAAGCCGTTTGGACGCCCACGATTCTCATCATGAATTCAAATGGGGTCGAGCGTTATCGCATTGAAGGCTATTTGCCGAAGGATTGGTTCCGCGCGAGATTAGAGATGGGTCGCGCGCGCGTCGCGTTCATGAGCAAGAAGTTCGCCGATGCGCAGGAACTCTACGCCAGTATCGCCGATCGTTTCGGTAATCTGCAGTTGGCGGCTGAGGCGCTGTACTGGCGCGATGTATGCAAGTACAAAGCGACGAACGATCACACCGTGCTCGAGCCCGTCGCAAAAGAGTTGGTCGAGAAATTTCCAGGCGATGAATGGCAGCTAAAGAGTGTGCCGTGGGCGCACTGACGAGCCACCATTACGGATTCTCGAAAAAGCCAGTACTTGATTGCTTATCTTGGTAAATCCGCGGGCACGAAAGCGCTCTTATCGATCTGACTGGGATTACCAATCACAACGAACTGAAGATTCCGCAGGTACGTGTTCGCGACGCGCTTCACGTCCAACGGCGTGACGGCGCGCAGGCGCTCGATGAAGTCTGCGCTGTTGCGCCAGCCGCCGCCGATCAGCTCGTACTGCGCGAGCTCGCCCGCCTGCGCGGCGTTCGTCTCTTGCCCCATGTAGTAGCGCGTCAGGAACTGCTGTGCCGTGGCGCTTATTTCTGCAGGGCTTGTCTCCTCCGTCTTTAGGCTCGTTATTGCGCCGAGCATGACGCGCACAGATTGGTTGGCGTCAGTCGAGGTGACGTAGATGCCGCCCGTGTTCGCGCCGCGGCTTTCGAGAAACGCGTCGGGCGCGTAGGAGAGGTTGCGGCGTACGCGCACCTCCACATAGACGCGATTCTGCAAGATCGAAGAGGCCACGCGCATCGCGTAGATGTCTGCGGAGGTCAACGGCGGCGCGGCAAAGACGCCCTGCACGTAGTTCGTCGGAAGCGTTCGCGCCGTCACCGCCACGGTCGGTCCGGAGAACGAGAGCGGAGGAGGTGGCTCTGTTTTGTAGTCACCCTTAGGCAACTTGCCGAACGAGGACTCGACCTTTCGTTGGATGTCCTGCGGGTCGACGTCGCCGACAACTACCAGCAGCATCCGTGAAGTTTCCATCATCCGCTGGTGGAAAGCCTTAACCTGGTCGAGCGTGAGACCGGTGACCGATGGCAACGTGCCGCGAGGGTCGTTGGCGTAAGGATGTCCGGCATAAGCCACGCGCGACTGCAACTTTTGCAGAAACGAATCGGGCGTGTCCTCGTCGTCCGAGAGCGCGACGAGCGTGCGACTCTTCACTCGGGCAAAGTCTTCCGGTGTAAAGCTCGGATGGAGTACCGAGTCAGTGAAGATCTCCCAGGAGCGCTCGAAGTAGCGGCGCGTGCTGCCGAGCGTAAAGACCGAGTAGTCGTAGTTGATGCCGAAGCTCAAGCTCGTGCCCGTCCGCGCCAGCTCGCGTCGCATCACTCCGAGCGGGAATTTCTGGCTGGCCTCGGTCGCGACATCCAACATGAGCGACTCAACTCCTGCATTCTCAGCCGTGACGTTGCGTGCGCCGCCGCGCAGGAAGAGGCCGGCGACGACTGACTGGCTCCCCTCACGCCGTTTGACCAGAACCTTCAGGCCGTTCGCGGTCTCGAACTCTGTGACGAGCCTTTGAAGGTCGCCCGCCTCCTTGGAAGTCGCGGACGCGGGAGCCGCGGTCTGCGCATGCACGGGGACGACAGCGGTGACCAGTAAGAAAATGAGGGCCAGCGCCCAAGCCGCGTTGCGGATATTCTCGAAAATGGTCTTCATCTCAAATCCCTTTTAACTTTTGTCTGAGGCTCAAAGCCTCCACTTGCCCGCAGTGGCCCGGGCAGCCTTCGGCGCGGCCGGCGCGCCTATCAGGTCCGCCTCGGTCAGACCCGAAGCCTTCAAAGACTCGTTCGACATCAGTGCGAGGCCGACATGCGGCTTGCCCTGGATGTATGTACTGACGTAGCGGCTAATATCCGCGCGGGACGTGGCGCGCAGACGCTTGAGATAGCCGCGAAAGTAGTCGAGGCCTGTCGATGCCCACCAGAAGCTGATCGTGTGCGAGTATTCGGAAAGCTTCTCGCGCGAGTAGAGGTCGTCGGCTTCGACCAGAGCCTTCGCGCTCTCCAGCTCTTCGTCGGTGAAGTAGTCGGGGTCGTTGAAGTGCGCGACCTCGTTGTAGGCAGCGGCCGTGGCCGCCTTCGCCTTGTCGGGCGTTGTCTGAAGCAGCAGCGTGATGGGACCAACGTTGCGCTGCGTGTAGTAGCCGAAGCCGACGGCGGCGGCGAGCCCAGAATCCTGAAGCGCGCGCGAGAAGCGCGAGTCGGGTTGGCGCAGGATGAACGAGAAGACGTCGGCCGCGTAGGTCGATGCGTCGTCCTTGCCTATCGAGGGCCCGTGCCAGCCGATCTGTATGACGACGTTGCTAACTGGCTTCGTGATGATCCCCGCCTCGCTTTTGGCGAGGGGCGGGTGCTCGACGAGCGGGAACTCTACGAACGGGTCTTTCGCGCGCCGTGGCCAACTGCCGAAGAGTTCTTCGATCTGCTTGAACACGTCCGCCGGCGTCACGTCGCCCGTGATCACGATGGCCGAGTTGTTCGGCACGTAGTAACGGGACTGGATGAGCCGCATCATATCCGTCGTGGCCGCGCGCACCGTCTGGCGGTTGCCGCCGGGGTCTTTGCGGCTGGGGTATTTGTAGAAGAGTCGGCGGTTCATCTCCTCGCCGATCTCCTCGTACGGGTTCGATTCGTGGCGGTCGAGCTCGCCGACGACGACCTCGCGCTCCTGCGCGAACTGCTGCTCGTTGAAGATGGGCGTGACCGCCTGGTCGCGCATGAAGTGGAGCGCGATGGGAAAGTTCGGCGTGATCGTCGTGAAGTAGTAGTCCACGACCTCCTCGTGCGTCTCGCCGTTGTAGACGATGCCGAGCGAGTCGATGCCGCGCAGGTAGTCAGCCTTGATGGCCTGCTCGGGCGCGACTTTGAAGAACATGTGCTCGAAGAGGTGCGAGAGACCATTCAGCTCAGGCGGTTCGGTGAACGAGCCATTGCGCACGGCGAGTTCGACGGTGACGAGCCGCACCGAGTGATCTTCGAGCACGATGACTTCGAGCCCATTCGGTAGAATCCTGTTTACCAAGCGCGGGGCGTCTGCAAGTGCGGTCGCGTCCTGGCGGACGGGCGTCGGTGCAGGTCGCTGCGCCGTGACGTTGACACGCCTGGTGTCGGGGCGCTGGGCCATCGCCGTCGACGCATGCTTCACCAGACCGAACAACAGCGCCGCAGCGAGCGTCAAGACAAAGAGATTGCGTATGGATATTTTTGAGTTCATGAGATCTTAGGTTGGATTGATACCCGGCGTGATCATTCCGCTGAAGGCGAGAATTATTTGAGATATCAACCTAGCGTTGCGCCTGATAAATGATGCGGACGAGGACGTCCGCGCTCCCAGCAGTCAAGATATACGTTCGCAAAATGGACGCGATGATAGCATGCGGACCGAGATCGCAACACGGTTAATTCCGCGCCCTACAGAATGTCTCTACACATAATTGATCGTCATAGGTGAAATCTGCGCTTAGATACGATGAAAGCCTTTCAAAATATCCTGCGTGGCTAAACGCAGAATCACTGGCCGGCCATGCGGACAGGTAGTGGGTGAAGAAGTCAGTAGCAGTCGATCGATTAGCCAGCGCATTTTTTCCGGGGCCAGGGGCATGTTCACTTTGATCGCTGAGTGACATGCCAGCGAAGCCGCGATCTCGTCGCGCAGAACTTCACGGGACTTACCGCGTTTCTCGGCGTCGATCGAATCGAGCACCTCTGACAAAACGTTGCGCGCCTCGCTGGCCGGCAAATCCGCCGGCGTAGCTTTGATCGCCACGGTGCGCCCAGACAATCTCATCAGCTCAAAGCCATAGCTTTCAAGTTCTGCGGCGATGCCGTCGAAAGCGGCAGCTTGCGCCGGCGTCAAATCGAACGTTTCCGGAATCAACATGCGTTGCGATTCCGATTGCCGTGCAGTTTCGAGCGCGCGGTACTTATCGAATAAGACACGCTCATGCGCGACATGCTGATCGATTAGCAGCAAGCCCTCTTCGTCAGTGGCGACGATGAAACTCTCGTCGATCTGGCCCAGCGGGCGAATGTTTGCCGACAGCGACTCGGCGGGCATTTCCCGCACGAACTTCGTCGCCGAATCCAGCGGCGGCAGCGCCGGAACCGGTGCGGATTGGGTGGGCGCTGGCGGCGGTGGGTGAGCACTCGCTGCTTCTTCCGCAAGCGCGGACGGAGGTGCGGAGTCTTGCGGCGGCGCAATCTGCAAAGAAGCTGCGATCTCCTCTCGCGAAAGCTGCGGCTGCGCGGCGGTCGCGAATCCGAAACCGATGCGCTCCTGCTGGGGCTCCGGGCGCGGTGAAAAAGTCGAACGGTTAGATTCACTCAGCGATGAGGTTGCGGGTTCTACATCACTGAGAGTGATTTTGTTTTCGTCATCCGGCCCAACTTCGTTGCCGCGGACCTCCGCGGATGTGCGCGCGTCGGGCGCCGGCGCAAAGCCCGCGCTGGCCAGAGCCACCCGGACTGCTTCGCGCACGGAATCAGCCACCGCCGCGGCGCGACGGAATCGCACCTCCGTTTTGGCCGGGTGAACATTCACGTCAACTTCTTCCAGCGGCACGTCGATGAATAACAGCGCGACCGGGTAGACGCCGTGCGGCAAAATCGACCGATAACCTTCTGAGAGCGCGCGTCCAATCAGGCGGTCGCGCACAAAGCGACCATTCACGAACAGGAATTGGGCATCACGCGATGTGCGTCGTTCGCGCGGTGCAGAAACAAACCCGGTGACTCGGGCGATTTGCGGGAAGTTCGCGTTTACACCAAAGGTCTCGATCGATCCCGTCGCTACCGCTCCGGGTTCTGACATGTTGTTCACTTCCAGAAGGCTCTCGACAAATTGCGACCCAAAAATCTGGTAAGCGCGTTCACGCAGGTCTTTTGCCGCAGCCACGCGGATCGTCTCCCGCCCATGGTTCGTCAAAGTGAAAGAAATCTCGGGATGCGCGAGCGCGTAATGCGTTACCAGGTTGGTGAGGTGATAACTTTCCGTGGCTTCCGAGCGGAGAAACTTTCTGCGCGCCGGTGTGTTGAAAAAGAGATCGCGCGCCACGATGGTGGTGCCTGTTGGGTGTGCCGCATCCTTCACGTCGCGCATGCGGCCGCCTTCGATGACTACGCGCGTTCCCGCCGCCACATCCTCAGTTCGCGTTACCAGTTCCACGCGCGCCACCGACGCAATTGATGCCAATGCTTCGCCGCGAAAGCCCAGCGTGCCGATCGCATTTAAGTCTTCGGCCTTGCTGATCTTCGACGTCGCATGGCGTTCAAATGACAATACTGCGTCGTCGCGGGTCATGCCCTCGCCATCGTCCGTGATCTTCAGCAGCCGGCGACCACCGCCTTCGATGTCAACGGTGATCCGCGTGGCGCCGGCATCAATTGCATTCTCGATCAGTTCTTTGGCGACCGAAGCGGGCCGCTCGACGACCTCACCAGCGGCAATCAGATTAGAGATGTGATCGGGGAGGACGCGGATTTTAGACATATCTACAAATACACAATTTCATGCTCACGGGAATCCAGATCAATCGCGTCGAAGATCCAATCCATCACATATTGGCCATGACGCGCCAGCAACGACGTAATGTTAATGCGCCGCTCCTGCAAATTCTTTTCCGGATAAAGCAGGTCGAAAGCGCGTTCGAGTTGACGCTGCAATGCTTCATCGCGCGAAATCTGCGCGCGCTGAAAGCGTGTGCGCAGACCATCGATTTGATAGTTGATTTTGCGGCGGCCTTTATCGAGCGCTTCAGCCAGCGTCTGATCGACTTGCCGCAATTTATCCTGGAGCGCGTCAAGCTCGTTATTAAATGTCTCGGTGGTGTGATCGAAAGCTTCCGAAGTTTCTTTGCCCAGATGTTGTTCCACGACTTTAGCGACGACTTGATCGTAGCCGGCAAAAAAATCTTTCAGAGTTACTCCATAGCGTTCCAGAGTCCGCCAGGTGTGTCGCTCAACCAGCGTGATGCTGGCGCGGTGGAGAATCGGAGTGACGGGGCGATCGAGCAGGCGATAGACCTCGGAAGTTTGCGCGAAGTAGGCAATCTCAGCCGCGCCGCCATAGTACGTGATGGTCGGAAGCAGATAATCCTGCACCACCGCACGCAGAGTGACATTCGGGCTGAAGCGCACAGGTTCGCGCAGCGCCCACTCGGCCAGCTCGTCTGCGGAATACGCTTCACCGTCATGTTTCGTCTGATACTTTCCGGCGGAATTACGGGTCAATGCTCGGCGCGCGCCGTCCTGTCCGTCCAGGAATAGCGGAAAGGAATCCTCCGAAGGGGTGACCTGTGCGTGATAGCCGGCGGCTTCCAGTTCGCGGCTTCGATTAGCAATCGCGGCCGCGATCTCCGGCGCGCGGCGCGCAGCGTCTGAGTACACCTTCGCGGCGAGTTTCTTGAGTTCTGAATCCAGCGGATCAAGCAGAATCAAACCGTACTTGCTTGTGAGCGCGCTCATCATCCGGGCGAACGCGTCTCCGTATGTTCGGCCCGGGGCATACGCCTCCTGCAAGAGCTTCTGAAAATCGCCGGTGAACTCATTTTCCGGCAGAAGCTTTCGGAGCGACTGAACGACGCCGCTGATCGAAGCATCGAGCGTGACACCGCCAACGGGCGACCCCTCCGCGTGCAGTTCTGCCGGCACACTAATTTTGCCGAGAGCGCATTCGCGATTGATAAATTCGGCCCAGGCGACCTCGGCGAAGTCGTGATCTTCAGTGGCAATCCAAAACACCGGCACGGCTTTGACGCCGCGCTGCGAAAGACACTCGGCCAGCTTAACTGCTGAGAGCGCTTTGTAGATGGTGTAAAGCGGCCCGGTAAAAAGACCCGCCTGTTGTCCGGTTACCACGGCGAGCGAATCAGACTCCGCCAACAGATTAATGTTTCGCAGCGTAGCTTCACTCGCACCCCAGGCGCGATTCATTCGTGCGAGCGCAGCGCACAGTTGGGGCCGATCCGTCTGGTAAGCACCGAGTACGCGATCTTTGCGCGCGGGCAAATCGTAATGGACCCGCACCGCTTCCGGATAGAACTTCCGCAACGCGGTGGGATCGCGCTGATAGTCGAGAAACAGTTTCGATTGTCCGGGGATTTGTGCGAATGAAAGAGTCTCCACGCGCAAACCGGCTTGTTGCGGCGAACTGTGACAGGCAGTTTCAGCGGTGCTCAAAATCCGGGGATGCTCCTCGCGCGAGCATTTTACGCGGTGCGTGTTGGTAGTGCTAGGTGTGGGAAGCCGCGTGTCGGAAGCCCGACCGTAAGGGAGGGCAGGTTACATCGCCCAGTGTCTCTGCCGGAACTCGCCCTCCCTTACGGTCGGGCTTCCGACACTTTAACTCGTAGCTCGCTCACCCCGGCAGTTGCCTCGCGCAGCAGCATTTCAATCTCAGCACACGCTTCTTCGCTGGGCCGGCGCAGCGGTGCGCGCACTTCTCCGCCGACGTATCCAGCCATCTCCATTGCAGCCTTCAGTCCGCCGATGCCATAAGTCTTGGTCACTGCGCGGGCCAGGGGCGTCAGTTTTTCCTGCAGAGTGTTCGCTCGATCGATTTGGCCGTCCTGGACGGCTCGGTAGATTTCGAGCGAGAGTTCCGGCACGACGCATCCAACTGCCAGTATTCCGCCGCGGGCTCCGACCTGCAGTGCTTCCGCGAACACGGTGCCGTTGCCAATCGTCACGGCGAAATCCTTGGCGGCGGTACTGACCGTTTCCAGAAGCTTCGCCACATCGTTCGAGCTGTCTTTCATCCCCACGATGTTCTGGTGCCCGCTCAAGCGCGCGGCGGTTTCAGGTTCAATCTTTACGCCCGTCAAATCGGGCATGCTGTAAAGGATGATTGGAATCGGGGAAGCATCGGCGACGGCGGTGTAGTGGTTTACTAACGCGTCTTGCGCGATGGCCGATCGGTAGTAATGCGGAGTGATGACGAGCACGGCTTGCGCGCCGGCTTTCGCAGCTCGTTTGATTTCCGTAATCGTGCCGCGCGTGCTTTGCTGGCCGGCGCCCACGATAAACGTCATTGATTCCGGCACAACTTTACGCGTAGTGTCGATGACTTCAAGGTATTCGCGCTCGTCCAGATTTACGCGTTCACCGGTTGAGCCGAGCACGACATAACCCGTTATGCCGCAGGCGTTCCAGCGCTGAATGTTTGTCTTTAGGCCATCATCGTCGATCTCTTCATTCGCCGTGAAAGGCGTGGTAATTGGCAGCAGCAGTCCGGAAAGGTCAATCGCCATGGTCAGGGATTATAACCCACGCCGAGAAGGTAAACAGGTTGCGACGCCCTGAGGCGTCACCTATAATTCTCCGAGTTTCAGTCAGCTTCGAAAGGCCAATCGATGCCATATCTCAAGCCTGAACGTCCGGAAAAAGTCAGCGCACCTTCTTTGAAAGCCAGTAAAGAACGCGGTGAAAGATTGGTTTGCCTGACAGCTTACGACTATCCCACTGCGCGGATCGTCGACGAGGCCGGAATTGACATCATTCTCGTTGGCGACAGCCTCGGCAATGTCGTGCTCGGATACGGCAACACGGTGCCGGTGACGCTCGACGAAATTCTTATTCACGTGAAGGCCGTGCGCCGCGGGGTCGAGCGCGCGCTGCTGGTGGCGGACATGCCTTACGGATCGTTTCACACCGGAGCTGACGACACGGTGCGCGCCGCGCTGCGACTGGTGAAAGAAGGCGAAGCGGAAGCGGTCAAACTCGAAGGCGGACTGAAGCGCGTCAAGCTCGTCAAACGTCTGGTCAACGAAGAGATTTCCGTGATGGGTCACATCGGTCTGACCCCGCAGTCAATCAATCAGCTCGGTGCGTATCGAGTGCAAGGTAAGACTGCTGACGCCGCACGTCGTTTGCTTGACGATGCTTACGCGCTGGAAGAAGCGGGCGCGTTCTCGATCGTGCTTGAGCTCGTGCCGCGCGAGATCGCGCAGATGATTACTGAGAGCGTGAAGGTTCCGACCATCGGCATCGGCGCGGGCGTGCATTGCGATATTCAGGTGCTCGTATTTCACGATCTGCTCGGAATGGCGTTTGGGAAATTGCCGCGTTTTGTGCGCGAGTACGCGAATCTGCGCGAGACGATCACCGACGCCGTCACGCGCTGGGCCGAAGATGTGCGCAATGGAAGTTATCCGGCTGAAGCTGAATCTTACGCGCTACCGGCGGCGGCAGCGGAAGAGTTGAAAGTAGGAGAAGTCAGAAGTCAGAAATCAGAAGTCAGAAAATCTTGAAGCGACGAATGACGTCACGTCGACTGGGATGCAGGTGAGCAGAAATGTTTCTGCTGACTTCTGACAGCTGATTTCTGACTTCTGTTTTTATGGAGATAATCAACAGTCGTGAGCAGATGATCTCGATTGCGCGCGAGATAAGTAAAGCGCAACGCACGATTGGATTTGTGCCCACGATGGGCGCGCTGCATGAAGGCCATCTGAGCCTGATGCGCGCAGCACGCAGCCAGTGCGATGTGCTGGTGGTTTCAGTTTTTGTTAACCCGACGCAGTTCGGCCCGGCTGAGGACTTCGAAAAGTACCCCCGCGATTTGGAGAGCGACGCCGCATTATTGACTCGCGAGAACGTGGATTATCTTTTCGCGCCGTCAGTCGCGGACATCTACGCACGCGGGTTTTCTACGTACGTAACCGTCGAAGGTTTGTCGGAGCAACTCGAGGGCGCGTCACGGCAGGGTCACTTTCGCGGAGTCGCGACCGTAGTAGCTATTCTGCTGAACATCGTGCGGCCCGACGTTGCGTTTTTTGGTCAGAAGGACGCACAGCAGGCGGCCGTCCTCAAGCGCATGGTCCGTGACCTGGCTTTCGACACGAAAGTGGTGGTGTTGCCGATTGTTCGTGAAGAATCCGGTTTGGCTCTGTCGTCTCGCAACGCCTATCTTGGCGAAGCAGAGAAACGATCAGCAACTGTACTGCATCGCGGTCTTTCCCAGGCAGAGGCGGCTTATGAAAATGGCGAACGCGACGGCGCGCGTTTGCTTGAACTGGTGCGCACGACGGTAGCCGCAGAGCCGCTGGCGCGAGTCGACTACATTAGCCTGAATGATGCCGAGACCTTTGCACCGCTCGAGCACATTGCGGAAAGGCCGGCGCTGCTCTCGCTCGCAGTTTACCTCGGCAAGACGCGCTTGATCGATAACCTGTTGCTCGGCGAGACTGAGAAGCAGGATGCCGCCGGCGCGTGAGCCTGGAATAGGAAACCCGAGCGTAAGGGAGGGTGCTGTCGTGATGACGAACGGTACTAAACAAAAAGCCCACATCAGTTTCACGCTCAACGGCGAGACGGCGGAAGTTGCGTTCGCGCCGCACAAGACGCTGCTCGAAGTGCTGCGCGAAGACCTTGCTTTGACGGGCACGAAGCATGGCTGCGAGTTGGGAGAGTGTGGCACGTGTACGGTTCTGGTCGATGGTCGATCGATTCTTTCGTGTCTAATGCTCGGCCTGGATGCCGAAGACCGTAGCGTCGAGACAGTCGAGGGAATGGCTGACGGCGCGCAACTTCATCCGTTGCAGGAGACGTTCGCAGACACGGGCGCGGCGCAATGCGGCTATTGTTCGCCGGGATTCATGCTGGCAGCGAAAGAGCTAATCGAGAAATCGCCAAACCCGTCGCGCGATGAGATCAAAGAAGCGCTGTCCGGTAATTTGTGCCGCTGCACCGGCTATATCAAGATTTACGAAGCAGTCGAGTTGGCAGCGGCGAAGATGCGGGGTGAGGCGATGGAACTGCCAAAGGAATCAATTTACGGATTGTGATTCATGGTTGGTTATCTCTGGGTCAGGAAGAGGGGCTTGCCCCCGCCTCGGTTGTGCCAAATAAAGAGCGGGGGTAAACCCACCTTCCTGACCTGGAAATTATGCAGTTGCGCTTTTGAGTTGAAGTGAATGCCTGACGACGCAAACAACGGAAAACCACGGATTCACATGGCCGGTCGGTACGTAATTGCCTCCATCATTGTTTCGAGTTGCTTGCTCAACTCATCGTGCGATTGGTGGCGTACTCGTAACTACAAATTCGACAAAGTTTCACCGAATGGTACATATCGTGTGAAGGTGAATGGTTCGGTCAAGGACGAAGGCGATTTTGCAGGTCATTTCACGGACCAGGGCGAACTTCAGATTCTCAAGGGCAACGAGATGATCATTAATACCAGTTGGAACTACAAAGATAACTGGGATCCAAGCTTCATCGACTCTAATCCGATTATCGACTGGGTCGAAAGCAATGTCCTTCGAATGGGAACCGATATTTCACGCCAGCCATTTACGAACGAATTGACGATTTCTAATCAGACCGGCGAGCAGTTGAAATACATAAGTATTAACAGCCACAAGAACGAAAGTTTTTATGCCTTTGATATTGCGCCGGGAGGTTCAGTCACAGTGCGGTCTTCTCCAGGTTTCGATCCTAGCCCGATAGACAAGGTTTCCATCGGTTATAGCGGGGAGACGCAATCAGGAAAGCGCTTTACGGGAGTATTAGAACAAAAGCAGCCAGAAAACTCGATAAAACTTCAGATCACACTCAACCTGAAGACGTGAATCGAGCAGCGAGAATTGGATGAGCAACAGCAAGTCGAACGGCACATCAGACTTCCAAGTGATCGGCAAACCTTTCCGCAAGGTCGATGCGCGGGCGAAGTGCACCGGCCAGACGAAGTTTGCGGACGACATCATCCTGCCGCGCATGTTGTCCTGCAAGATTCTGCGCAGCCATGAACCTCATGCCCTGATTAAGAACATCGATGTTTCGAAAGCGCTGGCGCTGCCGGGCGTCTTGGCGATCTTAACGGGAAAAGACTTTCCCATTCCCTATGGCATTCTGCCAGTCAGTCAGGATGAGCACGCGCTCTGCGTCGACAAGGTCCGTTTCGTCGGTGATCCCGTCGCGGCCGTGGCGGCCATTGACGAAGATGTGGCATTCGACGCGATGAACCTGATCGAAGTCGAATACGAACGGCTGCAAACAATCACTTCGATTGAAGAAGGGTTGCTGGTCGAAGAGCCCCGGATTCATGAGTACGGCGACGGCGGCAACGTGCACAAAAAAGTCTCCCTTGAGTTCGGTGAGATTGAGGAAGGCTTCGCCGAGGCTGACCTGGTGCGCGAGGACACGTTCTTCTACGAAGGCAACACGCATCTGCCGATGGAGCAGCACGCGGCGGTTGCTTATTTCGACACCGATCAGAAGCTGACACTTTGGAGCTCGACGCAGACGCCACATTATGTTCATCGCGCGCTGGCGAAAGTTCTGGAAATTCCCGCTAGCCACATTCGCGTAATTGCCACACCCAACGGCGGCGGTTTTGGCGGTAAGAGCGATCCCTTCAATCATGAAGTTGTCGTCAGCAAGCTGGCTATGATTACCGGCCGGCCGGTGAAGTGCACACTCACGCGTGAAGAAGTTTTCTATTGTCATCGCGGACGTCATCCGGTGCTGATGCACGTGAAGACGGGCGTGAAGAAAGACGGCGCAATCACCGCCATTCACTTCAAATCGTTTCTCGACGGCGGCGCATACGGCAGTTATGGCGTGGCCAGCACCTTCTACACCGGCGCGTTGCAAACGGTCACTTACGATGTGCCGCGTTACAAATTTCAGGGGGCGCGCGTCTTCACGAATAAACCGCCGTGTGGACCGAAGCGCGGTCATGGCACTCCGCAGCCGCGTTACGCTTTGGAAGTTCATCTCGACAAGATTGCTGAGGAGTTGAAGCTCGATCCGGCACAAATGCGACGCGAACACTTGGTGCCCGCCGACTCCATCACCGCCAATTACCTGCGCATCGGCAGCATGGGTTTAGGCGCCTGCATCGATAAAGTCGTCGAAGGCTCGGATTGGAAACAGAAATTTTCGTGGTCAAATTGGCAATCGGCAATTGGCAATCGGCAATCTCATAAAGGCATCGGCATCGCGTGCTCCTCTTACATCTGCGGCGCGGGTCTGCCGATTTACTGGAACAACATGCCGCAGTCCGGCGTGCAGCTGCGGCTCGATCGCCAGGGCGGTGTCTGTGTGATGTGCGGCTCGACAGACATCGGGCAGGGCTCTGATTCGATTCTTGCTTATATCGTCGCCGAGATTCTGGGGATCGATCCGTTCGATATCCGCGTAGTCACTGCGGACACGGATTTGACGCCGGTCGATCTTGGCAGCTATTCCAGTCGCGTCACTTTGATGACCGGCAATGCGGCGATTCAGGCCGCGGAACGCGCTCGTGAACTTTTGACGATGGCCGTCGCGGAAAAGCTAAACGTGCCGATTGAAAACATTTCATTCGCCGAGCGACGCGCGTTTGACGTCGAGAATCCGGAAGTCGGCGTCTCGTTCGCGGAAGCTGTGGTGCTGGCGGAATCGAAGTTCGGCACGATTGGCACCGTTGGTTCATACACGCCGCCACGCTCGCCCGGCAAATACAAAGGCGCGGGTGTGGGTCCATCGCCGGCTTACAGTTACTCCGCAGCCGTCGCGGAAGTTGATGTCGATCCGTCGACCGGGATTGTCATTGTCGAACGAGTCTGGATTGCGCACGACATTGGTAAGTCGATCAATCCTGCCTTGGTGATGGGACAGGTAGAAGGCAGCGTCTACATGGGTCTCGGCGAGATCCTGATGGAGGAGATGTCGTATCGCGCGAATCGCAACGCCGTGCACAAGTTTCCGTCGATGCTCGAATACAAGAGTCCCACCACGATGGAAATGTGCGACGTCAAGACTTACTTGATAGAAGATCCCGATCCAAACGGACCATTCGGCGCGAAAGAGGTTGGGCAGGGTCCACTGCTGCCCGTGCCGCCCGCCGTCGCTAACGCCGTTTACAATGCGGTTGGTGTGCGCATAGATGAAGTCCCGATCACGCCTGAGAAAGTTTTGAAAGCGCTGCGCGAAAAAGAGAGAGGACGCGAAGCGCGATTTGGCCCTACTGCTGTCCCGCATGTCGAGTGGCCTGAGCCTTTGCGCGTCCTAACACCCGCCGAAGGCGGCGATGGGCGCGAAATGCCGAGCGTTGCTGTCCATTCATAACATTATGAAGAAGAGTCTTCCTTTCATCATCATTGCAGTCGTGCTGGTGGCGGCGATTGCGGCATTCATTGTGTTCAGTCGCAAGAAGAGCAGCGATGCAAACGGCGCTTTTATTGCGACGCCGCCGCAGGCCGCCACCACTGGACCAACACCAGTCGCTCAGGCTTCACCGACGAGCACGATTCCAATCCAGAAACCAAATGTGAAGGTCTCTTCACCGGTGGTGCTCGAGGAGTATGGCGACTATCAATGTCCACCCTGCGGCTTGTTGTATCCCGTACTGAAAGACATCGAGCACGAGTACGGCAAACAATTGCAGATTGTCTTTCACCATTTTCCGCTGGCGAAGATTCACAAGAATGCGATGGCCGCAGCGCGCGCGGCCGAAGCGGCGCGGAACCAGGGCAGGTTTTGGGAGATGCACGATCGTCTATACCGGAATCAGAACACGTGGAAGGACCTCGACGATCCCCGCTCGGTTTTTACCCAGTATGCGAATGAGCTTGGTTTGAACGTCGATCGCTTTACGCGTGATTTGGACAGCCCCGAAGTGGAACAGCGCATTGCTGCGGACATGCAAAAAGGCACCAGCGTCGGCGTCACGGGAACCCCAACCGTCTTCATCGACGGGAACATGTTGCGCTACGAGGCTACGACCCCCGACGGCCTGAGGCAGGGGATCAACTTCATGCTGCAGCGAAAGGCGGTTTCGTAGGATTATTTTTCCGGAGTCCCGGAGTCTGACACCAGCAGACATCTCCAAAGCAAACCCATTTTATATCTGTGACTTAAACCAAGACGGCTCAGGTTATTGTTGACATGTGGGCGGCATGTCTCTATAGTGCCACCCGAAAGTCGCCCTTTGATGCCCGCCACCCCCCGCATCAAACGACGGACATCGAATGTTCAAGCTTCAGCGTCTCGAAATCACAGGATTCAAGTCCTTCGCGGACCATACTGACCTTCGCTTCACTGGTGACGGGATAACTGCGATTGTCGGGCCGAACGGCTGCGGCAAGAGCAACGTGGCCGACGCTATCGCCTGGGTTTTGGGCGAACAGCGGGTGAAGCACCTGCGCGGCGGCGAGATGAAGGACGTGATCTTTCAGGGCTCGCGCAATCGTCAGCCGAGCGGTATGTCTGAAGTCGTGCTGCACATGGTGCGCGACGAAACAGTCGAAGACGAGCCTGACATTCAGGATATCGATTCGACACTCGAACAGATCGATTCGCATGAAGAGATCTTCGAAGCGCCTGAAGTCGCCATCGTGTCAGAACCCGGAGCGGTAGCGACGGGGTCAGAGATTCAAGCCCAGGTTAACAATGACTCTTCAACGGGCGTGTCAGTACCGGGAGCGGTAGCGACCGGGTTGGACGAGTCAGCGACAGACCCCGTCGCTACCGCTCCAGGTACTGACTCCATCATCGACGGGGCTGCCGATACTGCACAGGATACCGCGCCGGAAAACAAACCAAAGCAGCATCATCATCGTCACTGGCGTCAGCGTAGAAATCTCGCGCTTGAGTTTGCGCCCGGCGAAGCTGTGTCGGTAACGCGTCGTCTCTATCGATCGGGTGAGAGCGAATACCTCCTCAACGATCGTCCGTGCCGTCTGCGTGACATTCAGGATTTGTTTTCGGGAACGGGTTTGGCGGGCGGCCACTACGCCATCATCGAACAGGGCCGCATCGGTCAGCTTCTTTCCGCCAAGCCGATGGATCGCCGCACGATCATTGAAGAGGCCGCAGGCATTACCAAGTTTCGCGTACGCCAACGCGCGGCTGAAGCTCGACTTGAATCTGCGCGGTCAAACTTGAGTCGCGTGTCCGACATCATTTCCGAAATCGAGCGGCAGGTGAACAGCCTGCGCCGCCAAGCCGCGAAAGCTCGCCGCTATCGTATTCAGCGCGAAGAGCTGCGCGAACTTTTGCGTCGCGTTTATGTCGGCGAAGAGCAAAGTTTGGGCGCCTTGCTCGAGCGATCACAGGCGGATCTCGATAGCGCAAATCAGGAAGAACAGCAACTGGCGGCCTCATTGACCGAACGCGAGGAAGCCAGCCGGATGGCGACGCAAAACGCGCGGGCCCTGGAAGATGAACTCGCGCAGGTGCGTGCCGCGGTTGCCGAAGGCGCGCTGCAACGCGACCGCCGCATTCGCGATCGGGTTTACCAGGAAGAACAGATCGAGACGCTGGCAAAGCGACGAACGGACATCGAAAGGGAATTGGCGGGGTTATCGGAGCGGCTGTCCGTGGTTGGATCTGAGTTGCAAAGGTTGCAGGCGCTCGATTCAACGCTCAGTGAGGAAAACGAGCAGACGACGTCGCGGCTCCGCACTGCCGAAGAGACCCACGCGGCCAAATTGACGGAAGTCACGCTGGCGGAGCAGGAAATCGATGGCGCGCGCGCGGAACTTTTGCATCACACGGTCGCTGCCGAAAGACTGCACGATCTGGCGCGACAGCTTGAGAGCTCGCTCGAAAAACTTGCGCAACAAGCTGAAGGCCTGGCGCGCGAAGGCGAGCGCGCGGCCGCGGCACACGCCACGGCAGCCGGCGAAGCCGAAAAGGTCACTCAACAGATTAGCGAAGCACGGGCCAAGCTGGCGCGGCTGATGGCCGAACGCGAAGGCGCCGTTAAGGCGGTCGTCGAGGGACACGAACGCGTCTCAGACACCGACGCGGAAATGACGCGCGTGCGCGACGATTACGCGCGCACCCAGGCACGGCTCGAAAGTTTCCGGGATCTTGACGATCGGCGGGCGCACTTTTCACTTGCAGTGCAGGAAGCTTTTTCCGCGAACGAAGCGCAGGAATTTCACCTAATCGGCACGCTGGCTGACTCGATCAAAGTTAATGCCGAATGGGAACGCGCGGTAGAAGGCGCCCTCGGGTCATCGCTGCAATCGATTTTGGTGCCCACGCCCGACGATGCAATTCGCGCCGCTGCCTGGCTCAAGACCAACCACATCGGGCGCGCGCAGTTCCTGGTCACCGGTCTTCACGGTGGCAGCGACGAAGTCACCGTCGCCACGTTTACGACTCCGGTTGAAACCTCGACATCTGCGCCGGCGCGCCACGAGTATTTGCCGATGGGCATTGACGGCCCACGCATCGGTGACGTGCTCAATGCGCCGCAGGAACTTTTGAATCTGCTCGAACGCACCATGCCAGAGCGCATGAATGCGCGGGTGGTGCCGACTCTGGATGATGCCACTGCGCTGTCGCTGGCAACCGGCGACATGTTCGTAACCGTCGACGGAGACTGGGTTACGGGTGGCCAGTTCGTCAACGCCGGCAATGGCCGGGCGCTGGAAGAAGGCGCCGGCCTGCTCACGTTCAAACGCGAATTGCGCGAAATGCAATTGCGGGTGGTCGAACTGGAAGCTGAGTTAGGGCTCGCTGAAATATCTCTGAAAGAAGCGCGGTCGCGCATGGGTGGGCTGGAAGAATCAGTTGTCCAGCTCAATGCATCAATCGGACGTGTTGAACGCGACGCGATGGCCCTCGATTTGACGGCGGGGAATCTGCAGCAGGACGTCGAGCGCGCGGAACGTCACCTGCGCGTGGTGGCGGACGATCAGGCGCGATTGGAGCAAGAGCGTCGCGATCTCGAAGAGCATCGCGCCAAGACGCTAAGCGATGCCGAAGCTGCTGAGGCGGCGAGGATTTCAGTGAACGAGCGTATCGCCGCAACCACGAACCGCTTGAGTGAGATTCGTCGCGACGTGGAGACTGAGAGCGACACGCTCAATCAGCAACGGGCGGACGCGGCGGCTGCCGCGGAACGGAGACGTTCGACGTCGGCTGACTTGCGCCGGCTGGAAGTCGAACGCGTGGAAGTTACCGATCGCATCGTTCGTCACAATCTGGAATTGGCAGAGGCTGCTGCGCGCGACCAACAGTTGCGTGACTCGGTCGCGGAAATCGATCGGCTGGCGTTGACAGTGGAAGAAGAGAAGGCGCGCGAGGAACAGCAGATCGCCGATGCCAGCGCGCGTTTGAACGAATCGCGCGAGCGAGCTGATGCCATGGCGGCTGAGCTGGCCGAGCTGAACCGCAGAGCGGCGGCTTCCCGTGATGCCCGCGCCGCGATTGAGGTGCAACGGGCAGAGGCGATGGCCCGCGTGAATTTCGTGCGCGAATCCTGTGCTAACGAATTGAATCAGAGCCTGGAAGAAATCGCCCGCGAGCTGACGCCGGATCCGGAATTCGATCTGGAAACTTCGAAAGCCCGGGTCGAAGACCTGCGCGAGAAGCTGGAAAACTTTGGCGCCGTCAACATGATGGCCCTCGAGGAACTGGCTGAGAATGAAGAGCGCCTCGCTTTTCTGACAACCCAGCGCGAAGACATTACGCAGGGCATCGCTTCGACCGAAGAAGCTTTGCGCGAAATCAAGCGCCGCTCGCGCGAACGTTTCCGCGATGCGTTCGAAAAGATCAATCAGAACTTCAGCGAGCTGTTCAAAGAACTCTTCGGTGGCGGCCGTGGCGAAATGAGTTTGATCGATGAAAACGACGAACTCGAATCAGGCATCGATATTATTGCGCAACCGCCGGGCAAACGACTGCAAAACGTCCTGCTGCTGTCGGGCGGAGAAAAAGCCATGGCGGCGCTCGCGCTGGTGCTCGGAATTTTCCATTATCGTCCGTCGCCCTTCTGTCTGCTGGACGAAGTCGATGCGCCGCTCGACGAAGCGAACATTGGCCGTTTTACCGGCAAGGTCGTCTCGATGTCCGCCAACACGCAATTCATTGTCATCACCCACAACAAACGCACAATGGAAACGGCGCGCGCTTTGTACGGCGTCACCATGGAAGAAGCGGGTGTTTCCAAGCTGGTGTCGGTTCAGTTTGAATAAGGCGCCGGCTGGCACAACTTGCGCTCGCCGTCCTGCATCAATTAAAAATCAATTCACGGGTTATGCATCGCATCGTTTTCAGATGGTCGTCTGTGGTTCTGCTGAGTTTGTTGGCGGGAGTTTGCGCGGCCCAGGATTCAACCAAACGCAACGATCGGCCCAAGTCTGACCCAGTCCCAGCTCCGGTCATCAAGCAGCGAGACAACGATCCAACTCGTTACACATGGGAATTCGCCCAGCCGCAATTTCTAATCAATCACATTGTCGTCGAGCATGACGCGGTCGGCCATGGCAAAGTTTCGTTTAATCGCAAAGGTGATGAAGAAACCGTGACCGAGCCCATCGAATTGTCGTCGCCCGTATTGCAAAAGATTGCGGACCTCTGGACGGCTTTGAGATTTCTTGACTCGACAGAAAACTACCAGGCGTCAAAGAACTTCGCGCATCTGGGCACTTACAAGTTGCGGATGAGTGACGGCGCGCGCCAGCGGACGACGGAATTCAACTGGAGCGACAATTCCGACGCCTGGAACCTGGCGCAGGAATATCGCCGCGTAGCCGACCAGGCAATCTTTATTTTCGACATCAATGTCGCGCGCGAGAACCAGCCTCTCAACACGCCAGGTCTGATGACATATTTGGAATCACTGTACAACCGCAACGCGCTGTCTGATCCCAAACAGCTCGTGCCGCTACTCAAAGACCTGCGCACCGACGCGCACATCCCACTCATCGCCCGCAATCAGGCCGATCGATTGTTGAAGAAGATCGATAAGTAGCGAGTCGGCGCAGCCGACGACATATTCATAGCCCACAGCGCTAGCTGTGGGTGACGGTTAATATGTAGGGCCAAGCCCGCGAAGGCGGGCGACATGATCATTGCCAGATGTAACGCTCGTCGTAGTCAATGCCGTGCTTCACCAAGAACTCTAAAAACTCCTCTTTGAAACTAATCTTATGGTGGTGAGTTTCTTGGTTGCGAATGTATTCCATAACTGCGGGAACATTTGACTTGCTGACACTGAACGCACCATAGCCGAGTTGCCACGCGAAAAACCTTCGATGTCGCCACTTATCGTGAACCCATCGCGATGAATTGGACTTCAGAAAGCGCAGAGTATCAGAAATAGAAACAACGGGCGGCAGGTTCACGAGCATGTGAACATGATCAGATGTGCCGTTTATGCCGTACGACTTGCCCTTCAGTTCACGCGTCAGTCCGCCCAAATATGCATATAGTTGAGGCTTCAAGTCAGCGACTATCATTGGTTCGCGGTTCTTGGTGCTGAATACGATGTGAGTTAGGAGACTTGTGAAGGTTCTGCTCATTGTATGTCGCCCCTCCGGGGCTCGGTTAGTTTGTGGGAGTCGTTTACCCACAGCTTGCGCTGTGGGCTATTGCGATTGCCGCCCGCTACGCAGGCTGCAGTCATGATTTCGCGCCGAACTTATACATTATCAACGCGCCGCACACCACTAACAATATCGGCTATCCGTAGCGCACCCGCGAGAATCAGAAAGCTCGCGGCTGATACAACTGCACACTTAATTGCTGCAGAATATTGTGCCGTGGAAAATCAACGTGGGAATTTGGTAAGCACCCGCGACCAATGGCGCAACGATGATCATCCGCGCCGACTTTACGATATTTGCAAGTGTATGTGATTGCGTTTCTCGAAAACCGCGTGCACTTGCGGGATTTAGGGACGACTCGCCGACTTCAGCGTTGGTAACATCCCTTCCTGGTTCGCTCATTCGGACCTCCTAAAGCGAAATACCTGATGCTTCAACCATCACGGCTGGAAGCCTCAGGCACCGAATGGGTACCAAGTTTTCACAGCCGGCGTACATCAACACTGTCTAGCAGTGCCTTTCCACCGACTAGTTTGGGTTTTTGAGTTCCGAACCGGCGTTGGTCTGAATCCCCGGGCAAACTTTGTAAAGGAAGGACCCTAGATCAACAACCCACCCAAGCGAATTCTAGAAGCCAGCAGCAGTAAATCTGTCAATAATCCGCGAATCAAGACTCCGCTACCATTTCGCAAAACTCAACCAACCTATTCTCAGCCCAGAAGCGATCCTCATCATGCGGATTAGCCGAGATAAAGGCGACATGGCCGCCACGACGCGGTGCAATCAGCAGCACGTGCGGATTTGAGTCCCGCAGTGCTTCCCGCAATGGCGCGAAGGGAATAAATGGATCGTCCTGCGCATGAATGATCAGTGTGGGGATGCGTATGCGAGTGAGAAATCTGCGGGCACTGGCTTTCGCGTAGTAGTCGCGCGCATCCGCAAAGCCGAAGGCCGGCGCAATGTAGCGATCGTCGAACTGCTCAATCGAACGGATCGCGCTCAGGCGGCCTACGTCGTAAAGAGATGGAAACAACTCCGCCTTGCCCCTGATTCGCCGCTTCAGGTAAGAGAGAAACTTCCGGTGATAGATGATGTTTCGCTTTTGATTCAACACCTCGAAGCTGGCTTGCAGATCGACAGAAGGTGAAATCGCTGCGACCGCTTTTAATTGCGCGGGCGCATCATCGCCATATTCTCCGGCAAGCTTCAGCGTCATATTTCCGCCGAGAGAAAACCCGGCGATCACAATGGTCGGCAGGCGATCGTGCTCGATCAATTCCTGTATGACGACGCGCAGATCGTCTGTCAGCCCGCCGTGATAGAGCGTTGGCGTGAGGTGCTCAGTCCCGCCACAATTCCTGACATTCATGCGCACCACATTGAAGCCGCGCCGAAACGCCTTGGCCGCCGTAGTCAACATGTAGGCTGAGGCGGCTGAGCCTTCAAGGCCGTGCCACATGACCAGCGTCGGATGTTTTTCACGATCCGGCTGCCAACGACACAGCGCCAGCACGCGACTGTTCGCTTCGACTGCGAAGAAACGTTCTTCATCGCCCGATGTGTCAGGTAGGTTAAAACGTGTCGGCCAGAGGAACGCGCCGAACGTTTGCAGATCGCCCTGCGTCAGAAAGCGGGCGGGAATGAACGGTTTGTTTGCGAATTCGGCTGCGACTTTAGCGAGCAGCGACGAGACACGCTTCTCATCCGCGCGTTCGCACGTGAGGTCAGCAATCATCGGAAGGTGATGATGACATCCACAGTCTGCTTCTGTATGTCCGGTTTCGTGCTAATTTCATATTTCGAGCGCGCGCCGGTTCGTTGCGCGAGAGAAGCGACGAAAGGCCGAAGTACTGAAGTACGGTATTGATCCGAATACGAATCGTCATAGACTGCGCCGCTCGTCAGGGTCCATTTGCTTTTCAGACTGCGCGTGTCCGCCGGCGTCAACCCCATGATCGTCAGCGTGCCCATCCGGTATTGTCTGCCTTCGGTGACCATGAATTGATAATTCACGCGTCGCGGGGTGGCGTCGCGCGTGCTCGATTCAGTTATTTGGGCGTTGATGTAGCCTTGGCGGGCGTAGGCCCTGCGCACTGCTTCCAGTGACTGATCGATCTTTGGCCGAGTAACGGCGTCTCCAGCTCGCAGTCCAAATGCATTCGTCAATTCCTGATTCGTAAGTGCGCGATTGCCACTCCAGCTAATGGTTCCAAACGTGTCTGACGCAGCCGGATTTGTCGAGGCGGTCTTTTCGGCGACGTCAAAAATAACCGTGGTGTCGGCATCGTCAATGTGCACGCGGTAGTTGACACTTTTGAACCAGCCTGAGTTCATCAGCCTGGCGGCGGCCGCATCGATGCTCGGCGCGTCGATCAAATCGCCCACCCGTAACCCGCTGGTGGCGATCACCTGGTCGGACGACAGGCGTTGCAAGCCGACTATCTCGACTCTGCGCAGCGTGGTTTTCTCCTGCGCAGACGTGGCTGGCTGAACTGCAGCCAAGGCGGCCAGGCAGCCGGCCGTTACGACAAGAGCACGACAGAGACTTTGCGGGGTGATGCGACACACGTGATTGACTCTCCTGCCGAGACTAACGCAAGCTTTCGAACGGAGCGATTCTAGCTTTTCTCGTGCCAGCAATGGAAGTCAACCGTTCAGGGGATGAGGCGCCGGCTGCGCGAATGCGCACTGCCATCCTTGAGACCTGGGAAGAAGCAGGCAAGCCGCCCGTCAACGCACGCCTGCTGGACGCGATCGGGGCGAGGTTGCGACGCGAGTTTGGCAACCAGGATCCCGCGGGCCCCGCGGTCGTCGCGCGCGTGCTCGCCGACGAAGGCGCTGAACTGAAGCATCCGGAGATAATCGAAGCTGACGCGGAGTGGCGCCAGGCCGCCCTGGCAAGCAATGCACAGCAATTAGGCCTGGAACAATTAGTTTCGGACGAAGTCATGACGCTGGCAGCAGCAGAAACGTTCATTACCAGGCTCGAAGAATTGCGCCGGCAGGATGACGGCAGTTCAGATCGGCAAGCGCTCGCACAGTTGCACAACATCGCTTCTGAAGCGCGTCGACTGGCGGAGTCTATTGCGAAAAACCGATCTGCTGAGCAATCCGTTCGTGAGGAACAAGCAGAGATTGCCGAGTGGCTCAAGCTTTGGTTGCAGACGCCGGCCCTCTTCAAGGATTGGTTGGAACTCAGGCGCCGTTCTGATGAGTTTCGCTCGAGATTTGCAGTGCCTAACCACGAAGACACAAAGACACAAAGCGATTAATGGTGATCATCTGTAGTGCGTTCGTGTCGCTTATTTTATTCACACACGGCTTTAGCCGGGTGTAAATGTAACGGCTGAGATGAGAAACCGTTTAAACGGTTTCCAACTTCTTCCTGACCTCTCCGCGACACCTGGCTGAAGCCAAGGTGTGAACGAAACAGAGCACACGAACATCACCAACTTAGTTGTGAGGCACTGGTGGCTCTGTGGTGAATCGCTTAGGCGTGGATCTTCGGCTGTGCATTCAACGGATGCGCTTGTTGATACGCGTGGGCCAGCCGAAACAACAATCCTTCGCTCCAGTACGGCCCGAGCAGTTGCAAACCGATGGGCAGTCCGTCGGCTGACACACCGCAGGGCACGCTGATGCCGGGAATGCCTGCGAGATTCGCCGTCACCGTGTAGATGTCGTTGAGGTACATGGCCAACGGGTCGTCAACTTTTTCGCCGAAGCGGAACGCAGGGCTCGGCGCGGTGGGCGTGAGCACCGCATCGCACTGCGCGAACGCGGCGGCGAAATCGTTCTTGATGAGCGTGCGAACTTGCTGAGCTTTCAAGTAATACGCGTCGTAGTAGCCCGCCGACAGCACGTAAGTGCCAAGCATGATGCGGCGCTTCACTTCCGGTCCGAATCCTTCGTCGCGCGTCTTGCGATACATTTCGCGAAGCGCCGGAGCTTCCTCAGCCCGGAAGCCGTAACGAACGCCGTCGTAACGCGCCAGGTTCGAAGAGGCCTCAGCCGTGGCGATGATGTAATAGACCGCGATGGCGTATTTCGCGTGCGGAAGATCGACATCGACGATCTCTGCGCCCAAAGCGCGGTAGGCATCGATGGCTTTCTCAACACTCGCACGAACTTCGCTGTCCAGACCCTCGCCAAGCAGAGTGCGGGAAACGCCGAGTCGCAAGCCAGCCACATTCTTCTCGGTTTCGCCGATATAGTTCGGCACGGGCACATCCGCGGTGGTGGCGTCATGCGGATCGCGTCCCGCAATAACTTGCAACACCACCGCAGCGTCAGCCGCGGTCTGCGCGAACACGCCGATTTGATCCAGCGAAGAGCCGAAGGCGACCAGCCCGTAGCGCGAGACGCGGCCGTAGGTTGGCTTCACGCCAATGACGCCGCAGAGCGAGGCCGGCTGCCGCACTGAGCCGCCTGTGTCTGAGCCGAGCGCCACCGGCACAATTCCCGCGGCCACCGCGGCGGCCGAGCCACCGGATGAGCCACCAGGTACGCGCGACGGGTCCCAGGGGTTCTTCACGGGACCGAACGCCGAATTTTCATTCGATGAGCCCATCGCGAACTCGTCGCAGTTGGTCTTGCCAATAATGACCACGCCGGCGTCGAGCAAGCGATCAATCGCCGTCGCGTTGTACGGTGGTTTGTAGGGTCCCAGAATGCGCGAGCCACAGGAAGTCTGCAGGCCACGAACGCAGATGTTGTCTTTGATCGCAATCGGAATTCCGCTGAGACGTGGGAGCGCCGGCGTCTCGCCCGCATTGATTTTTTGATCAGTCGCAGCGGCGCGTTTGAGTGCGCCGGGCCGATCGATTTCCAGGAATGCATTCAGCTCGTCGTTCAGTTTTTCGGCCGCGCTTACGGCCGTTTCTGCTTGAGCGCGCGCGGAGGTTTCTCCACGCATCAGCTTCCCGATTGTCTCTACGATTGTTGACATCGAATTAAAGAGATCTAGGCGAGCACTTTCGGAACGCGAAAGTGTCCGGCCGCCGCGTCTGGCGCCTGATCGAGAGCGACTGTCTGACCAAGTGACGGCTGCACTTCGTCGGCACGGGACGATTCAGTGCGCTCGCCGGCTGGAGTTAATCCGCCGAGAGCCGGCTCAACTGAACCGGTGTCAATCTCATTGAGTTGTTCCACGTAAGTGACGATTTCGGCAATCTGCGGCGCGAACATGCGGCGTTCATCGTCGGTGATTTCCAAGTGCGCAAGCTGCGCAATTTTTTCGATGTCGGATTCTGAGATAGGCATAAAGGAAATTTTGGATTGCGAATTTCGAAATGCGAATTTACTAACTCTGGTTTCGCGCCTCGCGACGGTCGATACAGTTTGTGGCGGCGCGGATGAAACGCTGACGCAGTTCAGCATCCTCTATTTCTGTTGCCGAAGAACTCACGTTCTCAGGAAGCGATTGCACGACCCGCGACTTTGTCGCTAACGGGCGTCGTTTGCCGATCGCAGGATTGATGCGGAACTGAATCTCGGTCACGATCTCGCGGCGCAACAACTTATTGATCCGCGAAATCAGCTCAATCGACATGCGCTGAAGCTGTCTTCTCCAAACATCGTCGGCCACCTCGACAATCAAAGTACCGCCGCGCAAGTTCAGGGGATTGGCATGCCCGGCCAAGCCATCGCCGGCAACTCTTTTCCAGGCAATGACCGCTGCCGCCTCGGCCATTTCGTGACTGGCCCCGGCTTGCTCGAGAATTTTCGGCAATAGCAAAACTGCGTCGATCATGGTCTACGTTTGAACTTGCGCCAAAAAACTTTCAGAATGTGCGGCCATCAACCAAGTTTCGGAGTGTAATGGAAGAGATACATAACAACCAAGTCAACGCGCCTCATTCCCGCGATTTACCTGCCCGCGACTACCCGCTCGCTGAATTCGCGGGCGAATTACCCAAACTACTGCTCGCCTCATCCAGTCCACGGCGCTCGCAAATTCTGCAAATGGTTGATTGGCCTTTCGAGCTGGGCGTTGTCGAAGTCGATGAGTCTTTGCACGACGGAGAAGCTGCGCGCGCATACGTCGCGCGTTTAGCGGTCGCGAAAGCCGAAGCGTCCGCTGAAGTCTATGCGCATCGGCCGGTGCTGGCCGCAGACACTACCGTCGTCATCGACGAACATATCCTCGCCAAGCCCGTCGACGCCGACGATGCCAAGCGCATGTTGGGGCTGCTGCAGGCGCGCTGGCATCAAGTGCAGACGGGAGTTGCATTAATCTCTGCCTCACGCACGGAGGTCGACGTCGAGATGACTGAAGTGCGATTTGCGCCGATGAGCGATGCGGAAATCGAATGGTACGTCTCGACCAACGAACCGATGGATAAGGCCGGCGCGTACGCCATTCAAGGAATCGGCGCGCGATTCATCGAAAGCATCAAGGGCGACTACTTCAATGTCATGGGATTGCCCGTGCGCCTCGTCTACGAGTTGGTGCGGCGTGGCACTTCAGTCTGTGATGGGTGGTGATGCGATCACAGACTGAAGTCGGTGCCACGTCAGTCTTTCGCCGGCGGTTCATCGGACGCGGCGATTGGTCCGGTGGGCGCCGGTTCGCGCGGCGGCGCAGGCGGTACTTGCGCGGGCGGTGCAGCCGGTTGGTCGGGCTCGCCCGGAGGTTGCGGTGCGGCCGCGGCAGCTTCAGCCGGGGCGGGAACGATTTCGAGCAGCACCCGGTTATCAGTGTCGAGAAAATCTTTGACCGCGTCGCGAATCTGCTGGGGCGTCACATCCAGATAATTCTGTAAATCAGTATTGAAGAGATGGGGGTCGCCGTCGTAAAGCGTGAACTCCGCAATTTGCTGTGAGCGAAACTGCGAAGACTGACGGCTGCGCACCGCGCCATTGAAGAGGTTGTTACGCAGCTTCTCCATCTCGTCTGCGCTGGGCCCACTGGTGGCGAGATTGCTAATCTCTTTGAAGATGGTGTCGCGAATCTGCGGGCCCTCGCGATCAGGTTTGGGAATGACGACAATGAACAAACCGGAAGGACCGCGACGCTCGTCGATGCCGCCCTGGATCTGCACGACTGATTCTTCACCCTTCACCAGTTTTTGATAGAGCCGCGCGCTTTCGCCTTCGAACAGCAAGTGACTGGCCAGCGAGAGCGCGTAAAAAGTCCGCGAGCGCCGCTCGGGAATTTTCCAGCCCAGCGCGAATGCCGGCACCGGCGCGAGCTTGTCGATGAATTCACCGACGCGTTCGGCAACTTCCTTCGGTTCGCTGACGTCAACCGGCGGCGGATCCGGCTGGCGGGGAATCGTCGCGAAATACTTTTCGATTAGCTCGCCGGCTTCGGCGCGGTCGAAATCACCGGCGATCGAAAGCACCGCGTTGTTCGGCGCGTAATAAATCCGAAAAAACTCGCGCACGTCGTTAACCGTCGCCGCATCCAGATCTTCCATTGATCCGATGGTCGAGTGCGCGTTCGCCGGATTCTTGAAACTCATTTCGAACAGCCGCAGAAATCCATTGACGTACGGCTGATTGTCGTAGCGCAGACGCTTTTCTTCTTTGACCGCTTCGCGTTGATTGTCGAGGTTCTCCTGCGTCACGTTCAAGGAACGCATGCGATCGCTCTCCAGCCACAAGGCGAGCGGAAGTTCACTGGCCGGCAAAGTCTCGAAATAGTTCGTGCGTTCACTGGAAGTAGTGCCGTTCATGGTGCCGCCCGCATTCGAAATGTACTGAAAATGCGCGGCCTTTGGCACGTTGTCTGAGCCCTGAAACATCATGTGCTCGAAGAGGTGCGCGAAACCGGTGCGGCCTTCAGGTTCGTTGCGCGACCCCACGTCGTAGTAAACGCTGACGGAAACTACAGGGACTGATTCGTCCTGGTTAAGCACCACGCGCAAACCATTGTCGAGAGTGAATTGTTCGATCGGAGTGTGTGGAACCTGAAAAATTTTCTGCACGTGTTGAGAGCGACCTGAATTAGAGATGGAAAATAACGAGGGAAAGTTTACCGCGTTCGGAGGGGGATTAACAAAGATGGTTCTCAGCCGCAGATGAACGCGAATGAACGCCAATCAGAACAAAACCCTTAAGACTTTTCTTATCGGCGTCTATCCGCGTTAATTCGCGACTGTTAACTCGCTGGTTCTGCCGGTTTTCTTTCGCCGACCATGCCGCGCAACTCAGCGCGCAAACGCTCGATCTCCGCCAGCTTCTGTTCCACGCGTGCGAAGAGTTCCGTCTGCGTCTTGATGCCTTCGTCGATGAGAAACGAAGCAGCTTCAGCGCGGGTGCCAAACACTCCGGCCTGGACCAGCTGGTTTAGCTTGTGTGAGGCGTCGGCCGAAACCTTCACCGCCAGCATGTAATCATCTTTCGCAGAAATCGCTTTTTCAATGGTCCGGCTGATGTCCCGTCCAATCGCGGAAAGCTGTTCCGGAATGCGCGCGGCCATCTCGCGCACGGACGTGCCGGTGGCTTTGTCGTCCATTGGCTCTGGTTCGGTTTCTCGCATAATCAATTCATTCCTTTGTTCTGACCCGTTACCCGGTGATTCGTAAGACGTGCTCATGACACTTTGCTCCTTAGGTTAATAAATCCTATGTACGCGGTTTTCGAGGGGGAAGTTCATTTTAAAAACCGCGCGACCTTGGGTCAAGAACCCTGAACTCGCCGTCACGCAGCCTTTAATTCAACGCAGCAGGCGGCGCAGCGAGTGGCGGCCAAAGGAATGGCGGTCAAACACTGTGGACAGTCCTTCATCGAAGGATCCTTGCGCCGGAGTTTGTTCACGAACTTGACCAAAAGAAAGATCACGAACGCAATGATCACGAAGTTCACGATGTCGTTAAAGAACTGGCCGTACGCGATCACCGGAATGCCTTTCGTCTTGGCCTCAGCCAGTGAGGCGGGAACACCTTTCGAGTGATCGAGGACCACGAAAAGACTGGCGAAATCCATCTTGCCGAGCAGCAAGCCAATCGGCGGCATGATGATCCCTTCGACCAGCGACGTGACGATCTTTCCGAATGCCACGCCGATGATCACGGCGATGGCGAGGTCGATGACGTTTCCCCGCGAGACGAACTCTTTGAATTCTCTGAACATTAGGGTGCCTCCTGAGAATTTTACGAGTCGGGTGTTGCCCGACGCTCCGTTAGTTTAGACGTCGCACTTGTGCGACGGGAAATCGGGGCGGACAAGTCCGCCCGTCTAAACAGAAAGGGTTCTACTGGCAGTCCTTGGCCGCTTTATACCCGGCCTTTTCCGCTTCGTCTTTATCCTTAAAAACGATGCGATTCTGTGCTGGAATTTTTTCGGCGGCTTCACAGTCCGCAGCGTAATACAGTTTCGAAATTTTGTCGCCGGTAACCCGTGCCTCGTCAGCGGCGGCGGCGGCTTCGCGGCGAGTGGCAATTGTTTCGTCGGCTGCGTCATCGCTGAGACGGATGCTGGGACTCTGGGCAATCAACGAGACAGAGATCGTAAAGCCATCGCAGTGCAACTGCTGGCCGCCGCGTTTTGGCGACCAGGCCGCGGGCAGGTTCAGCGATTTACTGATGCCGGCCACAAATTCGTCGACAGTCTGCCACTTGAACGTGCTCTCGTAGCCAATCCAAAGCGTAGTCACTTTCCCATCGAGAAAATCGAGAGAGATCGTGCGCACGTCCGCAAAGCTCACCTTGTCGAAGCGTGGATCGTAAAGCGGATTAATCGAGGTCTTGATGACTCCGATTTCGTCCGCCCGGCCAAACTGCATCAAGGGGACGCGCGCTTTGGCTTGCTCAGGAGTCATCCCAAGTCGAAAGCCGTGCAGCTCCGGTGCGTCGGGAAGCTGATCGCTCTTTAAAGTGCATTGCGCGGAGGCGACCTGCGCGCAACTAATGATCAGAATCGAGAGGACGAGAAGTTGAAAGCGTAAATGAGGATTCATGCAGCGAGCAGTCTCTCGATCAACTTGCTCAATGCGTCGGGGTCGAACGGTGTCGAAACATATTCGGTGCACCCGGCATCGAGCGCCTTTTCTCTATATTCATTCGCACCATATGCCGAAACTGCGACAATGGGCGTCTGTTGGAGAGACTGATACTCGCGGATTTGCCGGGTGGCGTCAAGACCTCCGATGCCCGGCATCATCATATCCATCAGGATGAGGTCGGGCTGTTCGCGGCGCGCCAGCTCGATTGCTTCTTGACCGTTTTCGGCTTCGACGACGCGATAACCCTTCTTTGTCAGCCAGAGCTTCGTCATCAGCCGAGTGTCGTCAAAATCCTCGACCAGCAGAATAGTCTTCTGCACAGGTACACGATCGATCGCAGCTTGGGCCAGCATGGTTTTTACTTCTCTTGAGGCGGGGCGAGCATTTGGTACCCGCGGCAGGGGTCGAACCTGCGACCTTTCGCTCCGGAGGCGAACGCTCTAATCCACTGAGCTACGCGGGCACTGCCAGAACTAAAACCTTAGCATAGCGAGACGAGAGAGAGCCAGAAGCCAAGTGTGGAAAAACAGTCGCGCGGGCATGTCTCTGCTTGCAAATCCGGCCCGCGGTCGTATATCAACATGCTGAATGTCTGAAGCCCATTCACATGTGACGGAACTTCTGCGCGCTGAGGCGGACGCCATCGCCAAGGCCGCCGACCGTTTGCAAGCAGCGGATATCGACGCCGCCATCGAGTTGTTGAAGAACTGTGCCGGACAAGTGATCGTCCTGGGAGTCGGGAAATCGGGAATCATCGGACAAAAGATTGCTTCGACCATGACCAGCAGCGGCACAGCAGCACTGTTCCTTCACCCCTCGGATGCTCTGCACGGCGGTTTGGGCATCGTGACACCCGACGACGTGGTAATTGTCTTGAGCAACAGTGGCGAGACGACTGAGTTGCTGCAGTTGCTGCCGTACATTAAACGACGGAACGTGCCCCTGATCGCGATTGTGGGAAAGGCGAACTCTTCGATCGCGCAACGTGCAGATGCCGTCATCGACGCTTCAGTCGATCAGGAAGCATGTCCGCTGAATCTGGCTCCGACTGCGAGCACCACTGTGGCGTTGGCGATTGGCGATGCCATTGCGATGACGCTGATGCGCGCGAAGGGCATTACCGAAACAGACTTTGCGTCGAACCATCCGGGCGGACAATTGGGCAAGCGTCTGACTCTACGCGTCGGCGATTTGATGCATGCGGGCGAAGAGAATCCGATGATTGGTATCGACGCTGCGTGGATGGAGATTGTCTCAGCGATCACGCACTTCGGTTTGGGGGCAGTGAACGTCATCGACGCAGAGGGCCGGCTGGCCGGAGTGATCACGGATGGAGATCTGCGCCGCTCACTGCAACGAATCGGCGCGAAGGATTTGGCGTTTGCGAACATCACCTGCGACGACCTGATGACGCGCAATCCGATAGTGACAACGCCCGAAGCGCTCGCGTTCGACGCCCTTCATTTGATGGAAGATCGGCCATCGCAAATCAATGTGCTGCCGGTAGTGGATGGCGGACAGAAGTGCGTCGGGTTGATTCGCTTGCACGACATTGTGCGGAGCGGATTGTGATTTTGGAGCGCGCTGGCGTCTCGCTTGCACTTTTTAGGGCCCGAAGGGTCGGAAGTGAATAGCCACGGCCGTGAGGCCGTGGATCGTTAGTTCCAACAAACCAAAGGCCCGAAGGGCCGTCACGCTTCCTTAGGAGCTACTCCCATGGCTGGAAAACACGTTAGTCTCTTGGTTCATTTCATCTGGAGCACTGCTGGACGGGAACCGTGGATTGGAAATGAGTGGCGCGAGCAATTACATGCCTACGTCGGCGGCGTGATCAGAAACAAAAACGGCAAGTTACTTGCGGCAGGCGGAATGCACGATCACGTTCATCTTTATGCATCGCTCCCATCGACAATCTCACTCGCCGAATTTGTCAACGCCGTAAAGTCCAATTCGTCACGTTGGATACATGAAACCCTTCCGAACCGCAGAGCGTTTGCGTGGCAGGAAGGATATGGAGCATTCAGTGTGAGTAAGTCCCAGGAGCGCATGGTAATTGAGTACATTCATCAGCAAGAACGACATCATTGCAAGCGCACCTTCAAAGATGAATTTGTGGAATTTCTCACCCAGTATCAGGTGACCTACGACGAACGGTACTTGTGGGATTAGTATGTGACGCCCCTTCGGGGCTGGAGAGTGCAATGCCCTTCCAGCCACGACCTTACGGTCGCGGCTACTAATTGACGGCCCTTCGGGCCTTTGCGTTGGAGACAGAATTGTGAAGTGCGAATACAACTATAAGAGTGAACGTAAACCGTGCCAGTTTCTAGTCATTCTGATTCTGATGTTTCTTGCCTTTGGGGATTCGATTGCTGCTGCCCAGGAAACGCGCGGCCGGGCCAATGCGTCTCAGCCAGAAGCCACGCTGTCCGTTAACGAACAATTCCTGAATTCCTTTCTGACTGCGATGTTCGACAATTTGCAGGAGCCGTCGATGCCGCTCACCATCGGTGGTGCTACTTCTTCGGCAGAATGCCCCAGTGAAATTCGTTTGAAGCGGGAAGCCGCCGGCGTGCGCACGTCGGTACATTTCGAACAGGGAAAAATCACCGGCCCATTGGCATTCGCGGGGGCGTATAACTCTACTTTGCTGGGTTGCGTGGCGTTCACCGGCTGGGCCGATTCTGAGCTAACTATGGAATTCAGTCGCGAACGGCACGCAGTGCTGGCGCGCTTTCACCTGCGCGACATTCACCTAAACAATACGCCGGCCATGCTGAACGGGCCACTGTTGAAAATGGTCCAAAACGCCATCGACAATCGTTACAATCCGATCGAACTTTTCACGCTGGAGCAGTTATCGACGCGCGCGCCTATCAAACCGGCCGGCGGCGCGTTACGTATTGAAGCGACCGACGTGCGTCCCGAAATTACGCCAACCCAACTGACGCTGCACATAACTTATCGGTTTGTGCGGGGATAGCGTAACCAGGGCGCGCGCCGCCGCGTCTACTACCTGTTAAGCACTTTTGATAGAATCCGCGCCCTGAAACACGCCATCCTGATTTCGTTGGAGGTTCCCATGCGAAAAGTCCATCTTCTGTTCGCGGCGATGCTGCTCGTCGCCGTGACATCCGTCCAGTTTGCGCAAACGTCCGATGCGCCGAAGTACCAGTTGCCGCCCAGGGACATAGTCGATGCATTTGACGCCCCGCCGCTTCCGGCTGCGATCCTGAGTCCTTCGAAACAGGTGATGGCGCTGACATACCGGCGCGCGTATCCGACTATTGCGGAACTATCGCAACCGATTCTGCGTCTAGCCGGCGCGCGCGTGAATCCGACCACAAACGGGCCGCAGCGCACCGCACTCATCTTCGCGATTACGCTGAAGAAGATTGCAGACGGCAGCGAAATCAAGGTGACAGTGCCGCCGCAAGCAAACCTTTCGAACATTCACTTTTCACCTGACGGAAATCACATCTCGTTTCTCAACACCAAACCGACCGGCATTGAGTTATGGATTGCCGACGTGGCCACGGGTAAAGCAAAGCTCGTCAGCGGCGCCGATCGTTTGAACGCGACGACGGGTGATCCGTGTGACTGGCTGCGCGACAACAAGACGCTGATTTGCACTATGGTGGTGGCGACGCGTGGGCCTGCGCCGGCCGAGCCGACCGTGCCGACCGGTCCGAACATCCAGGAGAACATCGGCAAGGCCGCACCCGCGCCGACTTTCGAAGACATGTTGAAGACGGCGCACGATGACGCTCTGTTCGAGTACTACTTCACCAGCCAAATTGCGGCGATTGACGCGACCACCGGTCGCAAAACGATGATCGGTAAGCCCGCGATTTTCGACAGCGTCTCTCCCTCACCAAGCGGCGATTATCTTCTGGTGGCCAGAATCAAACGGCCGTTCTCGCATTTGATTCCTATGGAGGGCTTTCCGAACGATGTTGAAGTTTGGACGCGCACCGGGCAACTCGCGAAAATGATCGCCGACGTGCCGACGCGCGAAGGTGTGCCCCTAACCGGCGTGCAGACGGCGCCGCGCGGAATTCACTGGCGACAGGATCAGCCCGCGACTGTCGTTTGGGCGGAAGCGCTCGATGGCGGTGATCCAAAGAACAAAGTTCCTTTCCGCGACAGAGTGATGTCGCTGTCGGCGCCGTTCACCGGCGAGTCAGCTGAATTCGCAAAAACGGAATGGCGTTACGCGAACGTTTCGTTCACGGAAAAAGGCGTGGCGCTGTTGACTGAAACCGATCGTCCTTCGCGTCATGTTCGCACCTGGGTGATCGCTTCAGAGCCGCGCCAACTTTGGGACCGGAAGCAGGATGCGGCTTACGACAATCCCGGTACGCCGGTCATCCGTCGTGATAGTGGCGCGGGCGGATTTGGCGGTGGCTTTGGCGGAGGCGCCGGCGGCGGCGCCATCATGCAAAACGGCGACTACATCTTTCTAACCGGGCAGGGCTCTTCGCCGGACGGTGATCGTCCATTCATCGATCGGCTGAACCTGAAGACATTCGAAAGTACGCGCCTCTTCCGCAGTGACGCGAAGTCTTACGAGACTGTGATCGCGCCGCTCGATGACGAAGGCAAGACGATCCTGACGCGTTACGAGACGCCCAACGATCCGCCGAACTATTACGTGCGTGATCTGACGAGCGATGCGCGTCGCGCTGTGACTGATTTCAAGGATCCACAGCCCCAGCTTCGCGGAGTTACTCATCAGTTCGTCACGTACCAGCGAAAGGATGGCGTGAAGCTCTCGGCGACACTTTACCTGCCGCCCGGTTATCAGAAGGGAACTCGTCTGCCCGTGATTATGTGGGCTTATCCGCGCGAATTCGGTGATGCCGACTCGGCCAGCCAAATTACCGGTTCGCCGAATCGCTTCACGACGGTCAGCGGCTACTCGCACCTGTTCTTGCTCTTGTCCGGTTATGCGGTCTTCGACAATCCGACCATGCCAATCATCGGCGCCGGCGAAACTGCGAACGATACTTATGTCGAGCAGCTGGTCGCCAGCGCGCAGGCCGCCATCGACAAAGTGGTGGACATGGGCGTCGGCGATCGCGACCGCATCGGCGTCGGGGGGCACAGCTACGGCGCGTTCATGACGGCGAACCTGCTGGCGCACTCGCGTCTGTTCCGCGCGGGCTTTGCCGAGAGCGGCGCTTACAATCGTTCGCTCACCCCGTTTGGTTTTCAGAACGAGCGCCGCACGTTCTGGGAAGCGCCTGATCTCTACGCGAAGATGTCGCCGTTCTGGTATGCGAAGGACGTGAAGGATCCCATCCTGCTGATGCACGGCGAAGCTGATGACAACTCGGGAACTTTCCCGATTCAATCGGAACGCTTCTACATGGCTTTGAAAGGTCATGGCGCGACGGTGCGCTACATCACGCTGCCGTTCGAAGCGCATGGCTATGCCGGCCGCGAGACGCTGCTGGATGTGCTGGCAGAGCGCATCAATTGGTTTGATAAGTACGTGAAGAACGCGGGGCCGCGAGATAAGAAGGACATTGCCGAATCGCAATAGCGAACTCGCCACCACGTTTGAAGGTCTGGAAAGCTTCGCCGCGATAAGCAAAGCGTTCCGCCGCGATCAGCAAAAGTCGTGGAGACTCTTCTGGAGAGCCGCGGTCATACACCCAGTGATTTGCAACGCCATAGAAGGTACGAAGGCGGAGCGCCCGCTGTTCACTTACTGATCGGAAGGCGCTAAGAAATCACTTCTTGACCGGAGCTATCGAAAACGACCCGCCACCATAGGGCAGCTGGCCGATTTCCACGACCGTGGCACCGTCGGCTGAGATTTTTTTCAAAGCAACGGGGGCGCCTACGAAAGCAATGCCGTCACTGAAGACGATCCATTTTCCGTCCGGCGTCCATCGTGGATTGTCCGCAGCCGCGAAAGACAAAATGTCTGGAGAGGCTGCGCGTTCGCGTGCGGTCAGTTGCCGGAATCCCTCCGCGTCCGGAGAAATGACGAATAACGCGCCGCATTGAGTAAACGCGATCTTGTCCCCATGTGGTGACCACGCCGGCATCCGGGTATCAATCAGATCGTCTTCGCTCTTGCACGGTGCAAAGTCCCTGGCGAAAGTTAGCTGCCGGCTCTTACCCAGCAAATCGGTGATGTAGAGCAGGTTGCCCGAACCGGCAGAAGCTCTTCGGCTATAGACAATTCTATCGCCGGCGGGTGACCACCAATGCCAACCAGCTAGCTGGGTATTGGGCACCGCTTTGTCGCGCCGCCGGGCAATATCAAAAATGTGGAGAGAATGATCGGCGTCACTAACATACGACAGTTTGGTACTGTCAGGTGACCATCGAAGATTTACGCAGTTTTGGTTATTTACCGCAAGCAACTTCCTCGCTTTGTTGCCGCCCGGCCCGGCCAGGTAAATTCCACGGTTGGGAATGCGGCAATTATCGTAAGCCATGAGCCGCCCATCCGGCGACAGTTCGCCGCCAGCTCGAGTGAACGTTATGTCGCGCATGTCTGAGAGACCGGTTTGCGTAATTATGGCGCTGCCACTCCTGGACAGGCCAATCTCCGGGTATCCATAAAACACTATCCGTAAATCCATAACCGAACTCTGGGCAACGTCGACTCGCGTGCAAGCGAAATCTTGAGTCATCACTGGCATGGTTTGTCGCATCGGCACAACCCAAAAAAAGATTGTGACGCCGAGGGTGGCGCCTCCGAACATCTTGCGAAGAGGTTTAGTTCTCACAAGAGAACTCTTCGGATTCGGCCGGCATGATTAGACCGGCGTCCGAGTTTGTGGCGTGACCGTGAGTCGCGTGCGCATGCGTTGCCGCCAGAGGCTCTTGGTCGGTTCGAGTTCCTCAAGCTGCGCCATTACATCGGTTAACGTCTCGCCGCCGAACTGACGCATCTTCAGGTAAAGCAGCGCCGGCACGATCGCGAGCAGCGGGAGCACGAAAATGTTGACCAGTTGAGCGAGCTGACTTGTGACTCTGATACGCCAACTGTGCGCATGCTGACCGGTTGTATTAAGACCAAGTAAAGCTCCGATAATGCCTCCGACGATGGCCGGAACCAGAAACTGAATCAGCATCGCCAGGATGATCGTGCGCCACGAACGCGAGCCTAACGCGCGCGCGCGTTTCAAAGCTGCCTTGCCTTCAAGTCCTTCCATCAACACCACCGGACCCCACAGGAGATAACGCACCTGCACGACAATCATGGGAACTATCAGGAGCACAAAGCCGATCGCCATGCGGCCGATCACGTTGAGCCCTGTCTTGAGGAACGGCTTCCAGCGGCGGCGCATCACCTTGAGAGCGGCATGTAGTTCGACAGGCTTCATCGGTGCGACCGCCAATTGCGTGACAATGATTGCCGTAACGCCGGCAATGATCGATCCGGAAACGAAGCCTGAGACCATTTGCAATAGCGCGAGAGGAATACCGAGTCCGAGTTTCCAGCCGAGACCCAATCGAGGTTCAGCGAATCGATAGCCGATGGCCAGGCCGGTGACGATGATGACCGGAATGTGCGCGAGGAGCGACAGCTTTATGAATTTAGGAAAGTACTCGCTGTATAGCGCGAACGCGCGCCGGTACAAGACGCCCAATCCATCCAGATTGGCGCGCATGGCGTGCGAAAACGCGATGGCGGTTTGCGGCCGCTTGTCGACATCTTTTTCCAGCGCCGACATCAACACGCGCGCCACGCGCTTCGGCACTTTCTTGTTAACCAGACGCACCGGCCCGGGCTGAGCGTCAGTATGCGAGCGAATCACCGTGGCCGTGTCGCCGGTGAAGGGTGGCGCGCCGGCGAGCATCTGATACGCGATCACGCCGAGGCTGTAGACGTCTGAACGCGCGTCGAGTCTTTCGCCGCGGCATTGCTCGGGCGACATGTAGAGCGGAGTTCCCAGGATGGATCCTACTCGCGTCAGGCCTGCTGCGGCGGTGCCCGGGACCGCGGTGCCTCGCATTGCGCCGGCGGTGTGTCGCGGCGAATCGAACATGCGCGTGTGCTCCTGCGCGTTCGGCAATATCATGGTCGCGCTCTCATCGGATTCCGCGGGAGCGGCTGGGTTAATCATGGTGTCGGCTTCGAGCGCCGCAATCGTTGGCGGAATTGACTCTGCAGCAGGCGCGGAGCCTGCAGCCAGAGCATTCGTAGGCGACGCGCCCTCGGCGATTTTCGCGATGCCGAAGTCCAGCACTTTTACGCGATAACCGCCCAGGCCGTTGGGCTCGAGCCAGATGTTGTCAGGTTTCAAGTCGCGATGAAGGATGCCTTGCTGATGCGCTTCGTGAACGGCGCCACATACCTGCTCGAGAATGTCGACGACCCAGTAAAGCGGCAGACGGTTCTCTTCGGCGAGCACGTCACTCAAAGTGCAGCCGTCGAGGTACTCCATCACGAGATAGGCCACGCGATCATTGCCTTCGCCTGAAAATCCAAAGTCGGTGACATCAACCACGTTCGGATGGCGCAGGCGCCCGGCAGCGCGCGCTTCGCGCTTGAAGCGTTCGACGAACTCCTGGTTGCGCATGAACTGCGGCGCGATTAGTTTCAAGGCGACATAACGATCTGTTCCCAAGTGCGTGGCCAGGTACACCGCGCCCATACCACCGCGCCCGAGTAGCCGCTCGAGGCGATACTTTCCGTCAAGAACCTCACCGACGTAACGTTCCAGGCTTGTCATGATGTCAGAACCGCCTGCGGTAGCGGGCGGTTAAACTCTCGGCCATCGATC
>Ga0134126_10000302_pt1 | contig 64519 bp, 49 predicted proteins | sample KB31752_FD_96881 | JGI IMG/M metagenome (GOLD analysis project Ga0134126, IMG submission 96881) | Terrestrial soil microbial communities with excess Nitrogen fertilizer from Kellogg Biological Station, Michigan, USA - KB3-175-2 | ecosystem: Environmental > Terrestrial > Soil > Unclassified ...
CGAAGTGCGCGACGTTGAAGGTCAGCAGGCGCGTCACGGCATGCACATGGCAGACGGCCACAAGGCGGGCGTCATGAACCTGCTTGCCAATGACTCCCAGCCCACCTACGAGAGCCTTCCATGCCGGATAGATGTCCGGTGTCTCCGCTAGGAGTGGGAACGTCGTCTCGAATACCGCTGCCTTCACCTCCGCGTCCACAGCCGACAATCCCAGGCCGTTGACTACCTTGGGGCGGGTGGCCATGTTGCGGAACTCGATGAGGTTCTGGGGAGCGATGTGCAGCATCTCACCGCGCCGATGTAACTCCAGTACGGCCTGGGCAGCAACCACATGGAAAGGGTCCGCCGTGTTTGCCAGCCGAGCCAAGACGCTGGTATCGACCAAATGCGCCATTACTCGTACAGTCCTTCGCTGCTGACGGCCTCATGGGATAGGGCCACGCCGCAGTCCGTCGCGGCCTCAAGCAAGCGCCGCTCCCACTCATCTCGCGATTGGACTCGCGGGGTGGGGCCGAGAAAACGCTCGCGCAGGGTCGTGAGAGCTAGAACTTCCGGGGCAACGCCCTGTTTGCGGGCGATGTCATTCAAGGCCAACTCAAGATCGGGTTCGAGAGTGATCACCATTGCCGCTCCTTCTCTAGATCCGCGTCTTCGGGACATGATACCTGAACCGGACGAAAGGTCCAAGCCGCCAGACTCAACCGTCCGTCATCACTTAGACGGAGGCTGGACATTCATCGTTACATCCCCAGCGGACTTTTCGACATCTGTTGCTGTGCCTTAAGGGTTGTCTTCAAGCACGATCACCCACTGCTCAAGGGCAACGATGGCTGAATCACGCGATTCCATGAGTAACTCTAACCCCGAAGCGTGCGCTGCCTTGTTGGATTCCTCCGACCCGTCAGGAAATCGTATAGCGCAACTGCCTTCCAATCGGTTCTGAAGAAACGGGTTGTGAGGAACCACACCTTCAGGGTAGGGCAATGTCTGGATCTCTATGGGAACACGAATCCCGATTGATTTTGCGGCTTGAGTCATTTGGGCGATAGATCCTTCGATGCCGAGCATGGTGGACTCCTCATTGTAGCTTCTAAGAGCCACAACAACTGATCTCGCGAGCTTCGCGAATCTCGCAACTTCGGCAAGGGATGAAATCCCGCTAACCTGAGGTCGGCCGAGGCCTTTCCTTGCTTGGTTCTCGGCTTCGGACTTCCAGTGGCGCAGAAGTGCCACAGTATGTCGTGATTCATCTTGGTCAACAATTCGTGCATGGATCGCACATAACCAGATCCCATTGTCGAAACTACGACGCTCCTCAGGAGTGAACGACGGATCATAACGGGGTCCTGTTGGCGATGCAGCGGTAATATGAGCTGCATCGCCAGCGGTGACAAACTTGTTGCGTTCGAAACAGGGGCCGGAGGTTGGAGCCCGGCACTCCGGATTTGAGCAAACATGGCCGACGCGATGAGCCAAGAGGCGTTTTGTCTTCAGAGTGAAGTCATCAGCGCGCATCAGGAAGCCCTTTGTCGAACAAATTATTCTCAAGTTCTGCGCACGCAAGTATACCGCCTATGGAGACGCCTTCCTAGCACGCTTGACGGAAAGAGACAGCCTCGCAGCATCGGAATCTCTCCCGGTCATTGTCTGCTAATCCTTATGGGGCTGGACGTTAGTTCCGGTAACAACTCTGTTTGCAAAGACGGTCGCGGCCTCGAAGTTGCGGCGGAACTGCCACACGGCCTCAAGAAATTCCGTGGGCAGCGTCAGGGTGGAGTATCGCTGCACGATCAGCTCTGGCGTTGCACCATCTTGGAATGCCCGGATTACCAGTTCTAAGAGGACGCGCGAGTCGCCGACGCGCACAGCGCCGGCGGCATCTTCACGAAGGGGAGGCGCTTCGGCTTGAGCGGTGAAAACCACGGTGCAGTTCTCCTGTTTGATTCGAGTATCCGCTACGGCGTTTTTAATTGAGGAAGATGAATTCCTTGACATTGAACAGCACATGGGCAAGGTCCGTCCACGCCGCCGGATTATCGGAACCTCTTGCTTGTGACGCGGGCTGGGGTTGCAGAAACGCGATGCACGCCGCCAACTCCGTCTCCGTCGGTGGACGAGTGAACGCGCTTTCATACATGCGAAGGATGCGTTCGCGGGTGGAACCTGGTTGGGCCAGCACGCGCTTCGCCCATAGTTGGGCCTGCTGATGGGCGAAAGGATCGTTGAGCAGAATAAGCGATTGCGCCGGCACATTGGAGACGGTGCGGCGGCCGACGGTGGAGAACGGGCTGGGCGTGTCGAAGGCCAGCAGGAACGGCGACAGGAAATTGCGCCGCACCGACAGATAGAGGCTGCGCCGGCCATCGCCATCAAGGGGACCACTAGCGGGGCGGCCGCGGCCGTCCTGAAACGCCGTCAGATGCACCGGAACCGGCGGACCATACAGGCGATCCACAAAACGCCCGGAGACGACGAGCATCGCATCGCGGATTGCCTCGCCTTCCAGACGACGCATGCGCATGCGGTGCAACAGTACATCGCCGGGGTCGGCGCGATCGCTCGCTTCGTCGGACTGGCTCGCCATGCGATAGGTACTCGACAACACGAGGGCGCGGATCAGTTTCTTGAGCGACCAGCCTTCCTTGATGAAGCGATCGGCGAGAAAATCGAGCAATTCAGGATGCGTCGGCTTTTCACCAAGGACGCCGAAATTGTCGGTCGAAGCGACGATGCCGCGACCAAACAGGTGATGCCAGACGCGGTTGACCAATACACGCGGCAAGAACGGATCGATAGCCGGATCGGTCAGCTGCCCCGCCAGTTCGAGCCGGCCGCTGCCGCGCGGAGTTGTCAACGCCGAGGGACCGGTCAGCGCTTCCAGGAAGCGACGCGGTACGGTTTCGCCGCGCGCCTTGTGCGATCCACGAATGAATACATAATCATTTTCCGCGCTGCCGTCACTCATCGCCACGCAGAGACGCGATTCGCTCTGAATGCGGGCCGCGATCTTGGCTTGCTCGGCGAGAAAGACGCGAGCCTCTTCAACCGGTAGCGTCGCGCCGAACAAGGCGGCGTGCCCCGTCATCCAGTTCATCAATCGAGCGCGATCGGCGGCATGGTCCGAGCCAGTAACGCGATCGGTCGCCAGTTTATCCACGGTATCGAGGAAGAGACGCTGATACGCCTTGGCGAGAGATTCCGGCGAGTCGGCGTCGGCGAGCGTTTGCCGCAGCAGTTGGTTGGGGCTATCGCTTGGTGCCGCTCGGCTCGCGGCACCTCCGGGCGGTAGGTCCGGCGAGCCGAGCCGGACATCCGATGCCGCTCGGCTCGCGGCACCTACCACAACCTGGGCGATGGCGAAAGGAGCGCTACCCGTGGGCGTGAACTCCAGATGGATGCGCTGGCCCTTGTAAGCGCTCAGATCGTGGCCGATCCACTGGAAGCGCTCGCCCGTGTTGACGCGATGAATGAGTTGACCGTGCAGCGGGCCGGCGATCATAACGTGCGAGCCAACGGCCGCGTAGACAAAGCCGCTGCCCTTGACGAGATAGAAGACCTTGCCGGTGGTCAATGGAAACGTCGGCGTGCGGAGCGTTCGGCCGGCGCGCACCGCGCCGCCCAGCGACCCCGGTTCGTTTTCCGCGCCGGGAGCCAATTTCAGCACATCCCACGTCGGATCTTTTTCGGCAGCGGCATACTCGCTGAAGCGAAGTGTTGGCTTCGCCGCATCGCCGCTGACACGCAACTCGCCCGGTCGTACCGGAGCGGGGCCGAAGGCGAAGCCATCGGGCAGCCAGTTCTTCGGTGTACTGCGGGCGTAGTCGATAATGAGTTGCGCGTCCGATTCCGGTCGTTTCGCCGCGTTCCGCTGTGCGTCGCGGCTAAACTTCACGTCGGGATCGGCGGCGATCTTCGCCCATTGATGCAGTGGATCCTTTTCATCCCGCGCCGCAGCGAGCAGGTGCGTCACCCATCGGCCAAGGAGGGCGGCATCAAGTTTGTGGGCCTGCGCGATCTCCTCCATACGTCGCGGCGTCGTATCCGCGTGAGCCAGGATTGCCGCGCGCGCCGCCAACAGGTAATCGGCCAAGCGTTCCGCGCCCGGTCGCAGCGAATCCGCCAGCGCTGTCTGAATCGGCGCTCGGCTCTTCTCTCGCAGCTTCGTCAAGTCGGCGGCGACACGCCGGTTGTGTTCCATCGAATCGAAGCGCGCCAGGCGATAAGGACTGCTCTGCAAGAAGCCGAACAGAGCGTAGTAATCCTTCGTGGAAATCGCATCGAACTTGTGATCGTGGCAGCGGGCGCAGGCGACGGTCAAACCGAGGAACGCCTTGGACAGCACATCGACCTTGTTGTCGAAGCGATCGGCCTGGTCCTGGCGAATGTCCACCGGCGAATGCACTTCCTCGCCGAGAAACCAGAAGCCGCTGCCGAGGATCGATTCGTTGAAACCACGCTGCGGATGCAAACGCGGTTTGGACAGCAAATCACCCGCCAGATGTTCGACGACGAACTGATTGTAGGGAACATCCGCATTCAGAGCGCGGATGACGTAATCGCGATATTGGTAGGCGTTGGGGATGGGGTAATCGAACTCGTGGCCGCGCGTCTCGGCGTAGCGCATCAGATCGAGCCAGTGCCGGCCCCAGCGTTCGCCGAAGTGCGCCGAACTCAGCAGGCGATCCACGACTTTCTCGGCGGCGTCCGCCGAGGTGTCGCGCAGAAACGCCTCGACCTCGCCCGGCGACGGCGGCAGGCCAATCAGGTCAAAGTACAGTCGGCGAACGAGCGTCCGTCGATCCGCCTCTTTCGCCGGTGACAATCCCTTGTCTTCCAGCCGCGCCAGGATGAAGCGATCGACCGGATCGCGCGGCCAACGGATGTTCCGCACAGTGGGCGGTGTCTGGGGACGGATTGCGCGCCAGGCCCAGTGATCGCGTTTGCGCTGGGCGAGATCGAACGTCGCCATCGTCGTCGTGGTGTCCGTGGTCGCTTGCTGTTTCGGCCAGGGCGCTCCCATACGAACCCATGTCGTCAGATCCGCGATGGCCGTATCCGGCAGTTTGTCGCGCGGCGGCATCTGCAATTCGACGTTCTTGTAGCCGATGGCCTCGATGAGCCGGCTTTTGTCCGGCTGACCAGGGACGAAAGCCGTCCCACTATCGCCGCCGGCGAGCATGGCCTCGCGGCTGTCCAGGCGCAGCCCGCCGCGCAGTTTCTTGGCCTTGGCCGAGTGGCACGAGTAACAATGCTTCACCAAAACAGGACGTACTTTTCTCTCGAAAAACTCCATTCCCTCCACCGATGAATCCGCCGCCCGCAGCGGAGGGGACAGCGCGAGCAAGGTTCCGATTATTGGCAAGAGGAGTGAGAGGAGGGATCGTCGATACAGCATAGTGGGTCTCGCCTGGCGGGAGTCCAATTCTTCGCGTGGGCGTATCGGACTTATCAAACCAGTGTACTCCTCTCGGAAGCCGCTTACCACGGATGTTTTTGGGACGCGAGGCCAACAACAAGTTCCACGTTTCGCCGCTTAGTCCAATGCAGAATGCCTCATCATTGCAGAATGCGGAATGCGGAATGGAAGACCAGGCGGTTTTCATTCTGCATTCTGACTTCTGCATTTTTGCTAGAATAACTCTCTCCTTGTTGAAGTTCCCGTGAGGGAACTAACGGGGAGGAGGAGTTCCAATTGAGAACATGATGGCAGGATCGCGCACGTTCACTTTCCTCGGCACCGGCACCTCAATGGGCGTGCCCATGATCGGCTGTGACTGCGCCGTCTGTCAGTCGTCCGATCCACACAATCACCGCTATCGCTGTGCCGTACTCATTCGCACACCGCGCGGCAACCTGCTCATCGACACGCCGCCCGAGTTGCGTCTGCAACTGCTCCGTGAGCGTGTCGGCCTTATTCACGCCACGTTGTTCACGCACTATCACGCCGATCACCTGTTCGGACTCGACGATCTGCGGCCCATCACGCGCATGCTCGGCGGCCCGCTTCCGCTCTACTGCACCGGCGAAGTCGAGGGCAAAATTCGCACCGCGTTCTCCTACGCCTTCGGCCCGGAAGCCGATTCGCTGCCAGCCGGTATGGTTCCCAAGTTCGTCTTCCAGCGCATGAGCAGCGAACCGTTTGCCGTTCTCGGCGAGTTGGTCACGCCCATTCCGCTCATCCACGCCCATTTCGATGTGATGGGTTTTCGGATCGGCGATGTCGCTTATTGTACCGATGTCAGCCAGATTCCACGCGATAGCTGGCCGCGCCTCGAAGGATTGCGCGTGTTGATACTCGATGCCCTGCGTTACAAGCCGCACCCCGCCCACTTTGGGCTGGAGCAGGCGCTCGACGTTATCCGGCAATTCCGTCCGGAGCGCGCCTACCTGACGCACATGAGCCATGAGTTGGAGCATGAGACGGTGAATCGTCTGCTGCCGCCCAATGTGCAGCTGGCCTATGATGGATTGTCGTTTGAGTTTTAGTTTAGCCGCGACGCGCAGCGGAGCGCGCTCCGCTGCGCGTCGCGGCTAAACGGGTTCTTCTGATGAGGTTCTCATGGCTGGCCCCGCAATGAATGTGCCCGATGATCTGCGGCGCAAGTTGCAACAGCACAAGCACGAACACACGCTCGCGTGGTGGGATCGTTTGGATGACGCCGCGCGGCGCGGCCTGATCGAGCAACTCCAGGCCGTCGATCTCGATCAATTGGCTCATCTGTACGCGCAGCGTGAGAAGACCTATCAGGTTCCGGCTTCCTCGCGTATCAAGCCGATCGCGATCGTACCGGCCGATGCGCCAGACAATGCGGCCATGCGCTCAGTTGGCGAGGAGGCGTTGCGGCGCGGTGAGGTAGCGGTGCTGATCGTGGCGGGCGGCCAGGGCAGCCGACTCGGTTTCGAGCATCCCAAGGGCATGTATCCTGTCGGGCCGGTCAGCCGCAAAAGCCTGTTTCAGATTCATGCCGAGAAGGTGCTGGCATTGGGCCGTCGCTATGGAAAGCAACCGCCGCTGCTCGTCATGACCAGCCCAGCCACCGACGCCGAGACGAAAGAATTCTTCGCCGAACAGCGATATTTCGGATTGCCAAAGGACGGAATATTCTTCTTTTGTCAAGGCACCATGCCGGCCCTGGACCTGGCGACGGGCAAATTGCTTCTGGAATCGCATGGCCGCTTGTTCCTCAGTCCCGACGGTCACGGCGGTACACTGACCGCGTTGGCGAAAAGCGGTCTGCTCGAACGCATGCGGAAACGCGGTATCCGCCACCTGTTCTACTTCCAGGTGGACAATCCGCTGGTGAAGGTGGCCGATCCAATCTTCCTGGGCCGGCATTTGTCCGAGCGCTCCGAGGCATCCTCCAAGATCGTGCCCAAGCAGGGACCGAAGGATCGGCTTGGCAACCTCGTGCTGGTCGAAGGTCGTTGCACCATGATCGAGTATTCCGATCTACCCGACAACCTGGCGCACGAGACCGACGAGAACGGGCGACTGCGTTTGTGGGCAGGCAGTCCAGCGATCCATATTTTCGACATGGATTTCCTGGCTCGGCTGACCGAGGGAGCTGGCATGTTGCCGTTCCACGTCGCCCGCAAGAAAGTGCCGTGTCTCGACGAGCGGGGCCAAACCGTGCAACCGGAGAAAGAGAATGCCCTCAAGTTTGAGCGATTCATCTTCGATGTGCTGCCGTTGGCCGAGCGCTGGCTGGTGATGGAAACCTCGCATCGGGAAGAGTTCGCCCCACTCAAGAACGCGGAGGGAGCCGATTCGCCGAAGGCGGTCGAGGCGGCACTGACGAATTTGGCTGCGGATTGGCTACAGCGAGCCGGCGTCGAGGTGCCGCGCGCGGCGAACGATGAGCCGGCGTTTCCCCTGGAGATTAGCCCGCTGCTGGCGCTGGACGCCGAGGAATCGGCCGCGCGCGTGGATCGCGGCATACGGATCAACGGACCAACGTATTTTTATTAAAGCAAATGAATTATTCCGCCGCCTGCGGCTTAGCGCTAAGCCGCAGGCGGCCCCGATTGCTTAGAAAGGGCGAGGGAATGCTTCACGCGATGATTATGGCGGGCGGTGGCGGCACGCGGTTTTGGCCGCGCAGTCGGGCGCGGCGTCCCAAACAGTTTTTGGCGCTGGGCGGCGAACGCACGCTGTTACAGCAGGCCATGGACCGCATCGAGGCGCTGTTGCCGGCCGAGAATGCCTGGGTCATCACCGGCCAGGCCTACCAGGCCGAGACGACCCAGCAACTGCCGCAACTGCCGAGCGATCACATCGTCGGCGAACCGTGCGGCCGGGATACGGCACCGTGTATCGGCCTGGGCGCGGCGCTCATCGCCCGCCGCGATCCGTCGGCCATCATGCTCGTGACGCCGGCCGATCACGTCATCGAGCCGGTGCGCGAGTTCGAGCGCGCTGCCCACGTCGCCGCCCAAATGGCCGAGGAACATTCCTCCGCGCTTATCACCTTCGGCATTCCACCGACGTTCCCGTCCACCGGCTACGGCTACATTCGGCGAGGTTCGGAGGTCGGGCAGCGTCAGGGCGTCAGCGTGTTTCGCGTGCAGGCGTTCGAGGAAAAACCTCCCGCCGACCGCGCCGAGCAGTTCCTCGTTTCCGGTGAGTATTATTGGAACAGCGGTATCTTCGTCTGGCGGGCGCGTACCGTGCTTGAGGAACTGCATCGCCAGCAACCGAAGTTGTATGACGGCGTGACGCGCATCGCCGACGCCTGGGATACGCCGCAACGCGACGCCGTGCTGCGCCAACAATACGAGGCGATGCCGAAAAACAGCATCGACTACGCCGTCATGGAACATGCCCGCGAGGTGTTGGTGGTCAAGGCTCCCTATCGCTGGGACGATGTCGGCAGCTGGTTAGCTCTGGAACGCATGCACCCGCAAGACGCCGACCATAACACAGTCCTGGCGACGCACTGCGGATTGAAGACGAATCACTGTGTCATCGTCGGCGAGGCTGGCCGGCTCATCACGACAATCGGCGTCGAGAATTTGGTCATTGTGCAAGATGGCGATGCCACGCTGATCGCCGACCGCCGCGATGAGGGCACGGTCAAGCAACTCGTCGATCTATTGAAAAAGAAAGGGCTGGAAAAATATCTATGAGCGCGCCCACGCGCCTGCTCGGAGTGGACTACGGCACCGTTCGCATCGGCCTGGCCATCAGCGATCCCGACCGCCGCCTGGCGTCGCCGCTGGCCGTCTACGAACGCCGTAGCCGCGAGCAGGACGCAGCCTATTTCCGCGCTATTATCGCCGCGGAGGAAGTCGGCGCGCTCGTCGTCGGTCTGCCGGTGCATCTCGATGGCCGTGAGGGACAGAAGGCGATCGAGGCGCGTGCATTCGGGGCGTGGCTGGTCGAGATGACCGAACTGCCGGTGACATTCTGGGACGAGCGATTCAGCACCGTCGAAGCCGAATCGGCGCTGTGGCAGGCGGGACTGACGCACAAGAAACGCAAGGCGCGGCGCGATCGTGTGGCGGCGCAGATTCTGTTGCAGGCATATCTCGATGCCGGTTGCCCTGATGAATCCGCAACGGGGCCACTGGAAGGATGAAGGCTCACAATCTCTCGACATGAGGCGGCGTCCATCGTCCGGCACTTGGCCTCGATCTTCAATTGGCGACGAACTGCAAAATCCGCACGGCATTTCCTGAGCTATCCTTTTTTCTCCGGAGTCTTGCCGCCAAGGGTGTGTTTTAGGACGAAGGCCACAATGGGAGCCGGGTTCTCCAGGCTGTGCGGATGGTGGCCGACGCCGGGCTTGGCGATGACCGTGATCGATCCGCCGAGCTTGGCGTAACGGGCTTCGATGAGCCGCGTGTTCTCGGCCATCGGCACGATGTCGTCCGCCTCGCCGCAGATGTGCAGCAAAGGGATGCGGGCCTTGGCCAACGGTTCCAGGTTGTCCACCGGGTTCTTCTTGAATTGCAGCGCCTCCGTCTCGGTAAGCCGATAGGCTTTCAGACAGCGTTGCCAGTCGGCCGGGGAGCCTTTGCCTTTGCCCTTTCCTCCAGGCCAGCTTTTGAAATCGCAGACGGGCGCGTCGTTATAGATGCAGGCGACCTTCTCGGGGTTTCGCGCCGCCCAGTTCAACGCGAACAAGCCTCCGCGGCTAAAGCCCTCCAACACCGCTTTCGTCCCCAGACCGCGCGTGGTGGTGAGGTGCTGGTAGAACCGATCCATGTGGTCGAGCGCGACCGGCGCGCCGTACATATCTTGCACGTTCATGTAGGCGACGTGGAAACCCTTGGCGAGCAGCGCAAGGTCCGCCTGGGGCTGATGGCCGAAGAATTCGGTGCGCCAGATCCACGGTTTCCCCTTGGCGGCGGATCGGGGCAGGATGAGGATGCAATCGCGACCATCGACCTTGAAATCGTGTCGCTCGAAACCCTCCCATGTAGAAACTCTGTCCGGCTCCGTTTTGCCTGGCGCGGCGGCGCGGACCTGGGCGCTCGACACGAGCAGCATGAGAACGCAGAGGAATGTTCGATGAGCTATTTTGCGAAGCGGTTTCATGGTGGTCTCCTACATGCCTCCGCCGTAACGGATTTGTCTTCACAACGGGACGATGGCGACTCGGGCGGGAGCTATCTCTTTTGGACAGTGTAGGGAATCACTGCTACTCGTGCGGTCGCGGTACGATTCCTCTCACGCGGCGGATTCCGTACCAACGAAACCGGCGCCTGGCCGAGTGAGTCCATCCTGGCCTCGCTCGGCCGAGTGGTCCTCTGTAAGATGACCAGATGAACATTCACCGCTACGAAGTTAACCCGCCAATCGAGGCTTTCACGTAGGCCAGCGAGGCCACGAAAACCTGGGACTTTCCTGTGATGGATGCCCTGGCCGTAGACGCCGCGAAAGCAGCGTTCCACGGGCAACCCGTCGCGGACGCCAGGCTCAATCACGATCGCGGACATTCGTGCAATCACCCTTTTTCCCGAGGACTTCATCGCAGATGGCCAGCCTGTTACAAATCACAAAAGCCTTCAAAAGTTACGGCGATCAGGTGTTACTCGATGGAGCCGAGGCCACCTTGAGCGATAATGGCAAGGTGGGGTTCATCGGCCGAAATGGGGCCGGGAAAAGTACACTGCTCCGAGTTCTGCTCGGTGAGGAAGAACTCGACAGCGGAGAAGTCATCCGCCATCCAAGCCTGCGACTGGGATATTTGCGCCAGCACGATCCCTTTCTTCCCGAGGAAACCGTTCTCGAATTTCTGATGCGCGATAGCGGCCAGCCCAACTGGAAATGTGGCGAAGTCGCCGGGCAATTTGAACTGAAAGGGGCCAACCTAGAAGGCCGCATCGCGAAACTCTCCGGCGGCTGGCAGACGCGCGTGAAGCTTGCGGCACTGCTGTTGCATGAGCCGAATCTGCTGTTGCTCGACGAGCCAACGAACTTTCTCGACCTGCGAACGCAGATTCTCCTGGAACATTTTCTGCAAAGCCATCGGGCAGCGTGTCTGATTGTCTCCCACGATCGGGCGTTTCTTGGCGCTACATGCAACCACACCCTTGATCTGTCCCGAGGCAAATTGACGTTCTTTCCCGGTAAGGTCGATGCGTATCTGGAATATCAGCGAGAGAAACGCCAACACGAGGAACGCTCGAATGTTTCCATTCTCGCCAAACGCCGGCACCTGGAGGAATTCATCGCCAAGAACAAGGCGCGCGCCAGTACCGCGACATTGGCGAAATCAAAAAGCAAGCAACTCGAACGCCTGGAATTAACGGAGATCGCCCGCGATCAACCGGCGGCCAGGATTCGCGCCCCGCGTGTTGAGCCGCGCAAAGGTTTCGCGCTCCGCTGCCGAGATCTGGCGATCGGATACCCCGAGCGGCAGATTGCCTCCGATGTCCACTTGGAGATCGACCACGGCTCGCGCGCGGCCGTCGTCGGCGACAACGGACAAGGAAAAACGACCTTCCTTCGGACAGTGGTAGATTCCCTCAAGCCGCTCGCCGGGGAAGTCCGCTGGGGTCACGGCTGTCAAATCGGTGTCTACGCCCAGCACGTCTACACCAGCTTGCCGGAAAGCCAGACGGTTTTGACCTATCTTCACGGGCAGGCCGCCAAAGGCAAGAAGGACCAGGAGATTCTCGAAGTGGCCGGCTCCTTGCTGTTCCGTGGAGCGCACGTCAAGAAGCCCATCTCGGTTCTGTCCGGGGGAGAGCGAGCCAGGCTCTGTCTGGCGGGGTTGTTGTTGAGCGAGTCCAACGTGCTGATTCTTGATGAACCGGGAAACCATCTCGATGTCGATACCGTGGACGCTCTTGCCGCGGCTTTACTGGAATACGAGGGAACCCTCATCTTCACGAGCCACGATCGACACTTCACGAAAAGAGTGGCCACCTGCATTGTGGAAGTGCGTGACGGCCGTGTAACCAATTACAGCGGCCAGTATGAAGCGTATCTGTATAAGGTCAACAAGGAGATTGAGGCCGGCGAGCGTGAACTGGCAAGCGAGCGCGCGAAACTTCCTTCCGATAGGGTAAAGCCGGTCAAGATTGCGTCACGGCCCGCGCAAAGGAACGAACGGGATGTGCGCAAGGAAATCAAGACTCTGGAGAAGATGATAGCCCAGCTCGACGAACAGAAAAGCTGCCTCAATGCTCAGTTGCTGAAATCGACCGATGCCGACGAGGCGCTTCGTCTCCACAACGAAGTCTCCGCTCTGATTGAGCCGCTCGCCGAGGCCGAGGAACGGTGGTGCCGGCTGCAAGAGGAGATCGAAGGAACCGCTTGATACGGTTGTGAGGAAGAGCCGATTTCTTCGCGAGTCCTCTGTCCCCTCGGCAAGTACAAACGGAATAATTGTCCGATCTTTTATCATACCCCCAAGAGGAGAAGCGGGCATGGAATACAGACAACTGGGCGGTTCGGGCCTCAAAGTGCCCGTGCTGAGCCTGGGCACCGGCACCTTCGGCGGCGGGAACGAGTTTTTCAAGGCGTGGGGCGCCAGCAACGTCGCCGAGGCCACGCGGCTCGTCGATGTCTGCTTGGAAGCCGGACTGACCATGTTCGACTCGGCCGACATTTACTCCAACGGCCTGGCCGAGGACATCCTGGGGCAAGCGATCAAGGGCCGTCGCAGTCAGGTCATCCTTTCCACCAAGGGAACCTTCCGCGCCGGCCCCGGCCCCAACGATGTCGGCTCCTCGCGCTTTCATCTGACTCGCGCGGTCGAGGCGAGCTTGAAGCGGTTGGGCACGGACTACATCGACCTCTACCAGTTGCACGGCTTCGACGCCATGACGTCGATTGAGGAAGTGCTTAACACGCTCGACGACATGGTACGCGCCGGAAAGATCCGCTACATCGGCTGCTCGAACTTTTCCGGCTGGCATCTGATGAAGTCGCTGGCGGTGTCGGAGAAATACGGCCTGACCCGCTACGTCGCCCATCAAGCCTACTACTCCCTGGTCGGCCGCGACTACGAGTGGGAACTGATGCCGCTCGCCCTGGACCAAAAGGTCGGCGCAGTCATCTGGAGTCCGCTCGGCTGGGGCCGGCTCACCGGCAAGATTCGGCGAGGTCAGCCGTTGCCGCAAACCAGCCGACTTCAGAACAAGACCGTGACCGAGATTGGGCCGCGCGTTCCCGACGAATATCTCTATCGGGTCGTCGATGCGCTGGACGAGGTTGCCAAGGAGACGAGCAAGACCATTCCGCAAATTGCGCTGAACTGGTTGCTTCAGCGGCCGTCCGTCGCCAACGTCATCGTCGGCGCTCGCAACGAGGAACAGTTGCGGCAGAACCTTGGGGCGGTGGGCTGGAACCTGACGGCCGAGCAGGTGGCTCGGCTCGACGCCGCGAGCGCGACACCGCTGGCGTATCCCTACTGGCACCAGCGGGGCTTTGCGGAACGCAATCCTTCCCCGGTCTGAGCCGGAGGAACAAGGAGGAGAAACTGCTGCCGTCAGGTCTTCCGATCCCTCTCATTTGCGGGTGGCAAGGTATTCGAGCAGGTCGGCGGCTTCCTGGGCGGTCAGGCCGGCCAGCTGTCCATCGGGCATCAGCGAGGTCCGCGACGGCCGCAGTTCCTCCACGTTTTTGGCGGCGAGGATAAGTTCCTTGTTTTGGCCGTCGCGCAGGATCACCTGTTTCTCGTCTCGCTTGACCAATTGCCCTGTAATCGATCGACCGTCCGCAGTGGAGGCGACATAGGCGGCGTATTTCGGCTCGATCCGCCGCGACGGCTCCAGGATGCTCTCCAGCAGATCTTCGCGCCGGCGCAGCTTTCCGATGGTCGAGAGGTCTGGTCCTATTGAGATGCCCCGACCGCCAATTTGGTGGCAACTGCCGCAGTTGACGGCTTGCGACCAGAACAGTTTCTCACCGCGAGCGGAGTCGCCCTGGAGAGTCAAAATAGTCCGGGGCCGAGGATTCGAGCCGAGCTTTCGCGCGCCCTTCTCCGCTGGCAGATACCCCTCGAACAGGTCGCGCACTGGGCCGACCGGGAGTTTTGCCACCGCAACCAACAACGCGTCTCGTTCGGCAGGCTTCATTTCGCCGCGACCGAGTTTGCGCGCCATCGCCTGCGCGGACTTCGGATTGGCCAGCAACTTGTCCGGTGGTCCTCCCTTCGGCAAAGGCTCCGTCTTGATCGCCACCCCGTTCATGCCGGCAATCCATTGTTCGATGAGTTTCAGCCCCACTTCGTCTGGACGGTCGGAGCCGATGTGCGGCATGCGATCCCGGCCGAACTTGGCCATGCGGAAATACAGGGTACTTCCATACGGGTCGCCCGGCTTGATGATCCGCGCGTCCGGCAAGCCGAGGTCGCCGCGAGTGGGACGGATGCCGACCGCCTTCATCTCGGCAACGGAGACAGGAAACTGGAGACGCAAATCGACGGAACCGCCTCCGCCGTTGGTATGGCAATGACCGCAGTTGGCGTGAAGATAGGCGCAGGCTCGCGCCTCCAGTGATTGGCCTGCATCTGCCGGGTCCGCGAGTTTGCGTTCCCGCGCGGTTGAGCGATCATCGAACGACGGCAACGGTTTCCCGTCATTTCCCGCCCGGCGGATAAATCCAGCCTCCGTGAGCGTGACGAGTTGGTTGCGTCCGTCGGCTCCCAATCGGTTCAATTGTTCGGGCTGGAACGCCAGCGCATATTCCGACCAACTACTGTGGCACGACATGCACTGACTGCGGCTGGGGAATCGCCAGAGACGTTTCTGCTTCCCATCAGGCACTTCCTTCTCGGTGCCATCGGCGGGAACCAAATCGGCGTCCGTTTGATCGTCCCGCCAGGCGAACGTGTAAGGATGCCAGTCCACGCCATCCAAGTGCAGGAGTTGCGTCTCGATCCGCCGGCCACTCAGGGAGATCGTCCTCACAAGGACCGCATCCTTGGGGAAGTGCATGCGGAAGAGATGCCAGTCCACATTGCCGGGAATCGGCTTACCGGATGCGTACAGGGTGGCGGACGACATGCCGGGAAAGGCAACCCAATGTTCCGCCGTTGCCCCATCTTGCCATTGCCGGCTGTTCACCGTGAACGGAATCACTCCGGCTCCCGGTGTATTGTCCTTTACCGCGGCGAACAAACCCGTCTCGGACAGCTTCGTCGGGAAGTGGGCATTCTTTGCGCTTCCGTCATTCCGTTCGATGGTATGCACCGTGCCGCCGTCGTAATCGAGAAAGTACAGTTCGCCATGCGTATCCTCACCGAAGGCGATGATGCGCACCGATGGGCGTGTAATCTCCGGCATCTCCTTAGTTCGGTCGCCCTCGAAGCGAGCCGCCCACAGACGGCGGGTTTCCCAGTCGCCGAAGATGTAGGCTCCGCGCAGTTCGGGAAACTTCTTCCCACGGTAGACGCGCCCGCCGGTGACGCTACACGCGATCGTATGCGGCAACTCGATCAGCGCCGGACGGATCGGATTCGGTCCCACCTTCTCCGGTTTGATGGGCTGCGGTCCTTCCATGGCCGACCATCCGTAGTTGCCACCCTTCTCGACCCGATGAACCGACTCCCAAAGCTCCCAGCCGACATCGCCGACGAACAATTCGCCGGTTTGATGGTCGAAGCTCATCCGCCAGGGGTTGCGGAAGCCATAGGCCCACACTTCCGGCCGCGCTCCCTTCATCTTGACGAACGGATTATCCGTCGGAACGGCGTAGTTTTTTCCCCCCTTCTTATGGTCCACATCGATCCGCAAGATGGAGGAGAGAAGATCGGAGATGTCCTGCCCCGTGTTGAACGGATCAGGCGGGTTCGGGTTCCCAGCATCGCCCGTGGAAATGTAGAGCATGCGGTCGGGGCCGAAGTGGAGGTCGCCTCCGTTGTGCCCACCCTGAAGGAAGGTAAGGATGATCTCTTCGCTCGACGGATCGATGCGTGGCGGGTCCGTCTTACTGACGGTGAAGCGAGAGACGCGCGTTCCGTCCGTCAGGTTCTGCTGGTGGGGCTTCTTGCCTCGCAGGGTGTAACAGAGAAAGCACTGGCGATTCTTCTCAAAATCGGGATGAAATGCTAGTCCGTAGACCGCTTCCACTTCCTTCGCCTCGGCGAGCAGGTGAATCGTCTTGACTTCTTTACTCAGGTCGAAAAAGAGGTCGGCCTTGGCGTCCGGCTTGTCCGCGAACGAGTATAACTTGCCAGCCTGTTCGCCGACGAAGAGCCGGTCGCTGCCCGGACAGCGTGCCAGGAGTACGGGATGCGTAAACTTCAGATTCGGGAACGCTCGAACCACCTTGAAGGGAGGCGGCGGATCGGGGGAACCTATTACTCGTGAGGTCGTCCAGGCCGACCGTACGGATTTCGTGGATTGTCGTTCCTTGGGTTTGGGCGGTTTTGCCTCGGCTGAAGCGAACCACGCAACGAATCCAGCAATGAAAATTAGCGACAATGCCGATATGACAAGATACATATGACGGACGCCCTGGGAAGGTGTCGGCATGAGTTCCACTCCGGAGGAAACACCGAGAACGCGAGTCCCCTTTGGCACCAGGCGAGCAGCGTGTTCATTCTAGTTATTTTGTCGCTCACGCGATCCTGAATGCGTCTTTCACAATGCTTGCACGAAGGTGGTTTGTCGCGTTTGTTGGGTCTTGATGTCCCAGATGCGCAAGGTGATTTGAATCGCCAGAATTCGGAGGAAGCGCCCCGTGCCGATGTCGAAATACAGCGGGATAGTGGTGCGGGTCGCGGTGTCGGAAGTCGGAGACCACACCGAGTAATCGTAGACGCCATCGTTGCGACTCGACCACGTATCGAACACTTGCGGTCCCGATCCATTGCGCGGGAAGGCGGGGTTATCGCTGGAGTACGCTTGAACTGCGGGGTCGAACAGATCAACAAAATCACGGTTGCCATCCAGCAGCACGCGCACGTCGAAGGAAACCACGTCGGTCAGAAGCAAGTCGGCGCTTCGGAAACGCGGCTGATTCAACGTCGGGGCATCCTCGGCCATGAGCGGATAGCTGGGCCGATGTGCCACGGGATCGACTGGCAAAGGCAACCCCGCCAGGTTGACCGGATTCATGCCCGAGCGATGGATCGGCATCGACAGATCGTTCGGGTTATTGAAGTACAGAAATGCGTTCTCGTGCGCGTCGTCCGGCCGAGCGCTCATTTCCAGGTAAAGCGAATTGCGCGGCGGATTGGGAGCATCGAAAGCCTGCCGTATCGACACGGGGGGAGAAATGTGCGCGTTGTTGCTGACCGCCAGCCATTGTCGGCGAAAGAGGCTGTAGAGGGGTGTTCCGTTGGCATTGTCGGGCGTTTGACGTAGAAAGTAAGCGACCTCGGCCCAGGGAGAGTTGAAGGTGTTGGGGCAATCCTGATAGCGGGCCTCCCACGGTCCCAGGTCTACCGAGTTCGGCGGCAGCAGCGGCGAATCCGGCGGTACCCAGGCCGACAGGTAATCGTGGCGTTGGTTGCCGCTTCGCGATACCGTGAAGTGCAGCATGTGATCGACCGAGCGGAAGGACGGAATGCCGCTGAGATCGCTGCCTTCGTAGGTGTTCGCGCCACTGCCGGCGCGGCTGCCTTGCCAGAGCCGAAAGAAACCCGCTTCGGGGGGCCCGTTCTTCCAGAAATCCACATCGCTGAGACGTTTGGAAGCTTCAAAATGATTCGCAGCCAGATCGTGCCGCATAATCGTGGTCGCGGAACGTAGCTTCGCGGCCAGGTCGCCGGTCGCCTTGAGTTTATGGAAGGTCGAGAAACCGGCCTGAAACGCATACGACAGGATGGCCATGATGAAGAGTACCAACGCCAGGGCGACGAGCATCTCAATCAGGGTGAAGGCCGGGAGATGTTTGGCGCGGACGTGTCGCATGGTGTACCTCGGCAGATTCATCCTTGTCTGTTCCGAAAGCCCCTCTCCCCTGTACTCGGGGGAGAGGGGTTGGGGGTGAGGGGGCGACGTTCTCCCCTCACCCCCAACCCCTCTCCCCCGAGTACAGGGGAGAGGGGAGTCGGCGCGGGTTCTCAATTGATGACGCGCCAGTAAGGCACCACGTCAGGCTGAGCGCTGGGGGTGAAACTCGGCCAGGGGCCTGGATTCCCTCGTTGAATGATGGAAAAGCCGGCCGCGTGGGAATGCGTGAAACGAGCAGTGAAGGTTGTCGAACTCACGGCCGTGACGATTACGGTCTCCTCATTGTCACCGCCGTCCACGGTCAGTCGCATACCCGGCTGAATGGTCCACGCTCGGCCGTTGCCGCTCGTGCCGGTCATCTGGCCGGGAGTCACCGTCGCTTTCACGATGGTTTGACCGGGCGGGAGCGTTATCGCGGTTTGCGAGGACGTGGAGAAGATGGTGAGGTTGGTCCGATCGACGATGGCGAACATGCGGTGCCGCCGATGCCGTCCTTCCTCGCGTCCCATCTCGGCTCCGAGTTTCACCGGGCGCGTACTCTCGTCCTTTACCTCGAAGAACGCCACGGTCAGCCAGACGGCGAAGACGTTGCTCCGCGTCGTCACGTTGTTGAAGAGCTTGGTCAGCAACTCGAAGCGGAGATAAGGGTGTGAAGCGTCCGTGCTCTCGAACAAACGCGGATCGGTCATGCCGCCGCCGGATACTGAGCGCAAAAGCGTATCCTCGATACCACTTCCCTTGAGGAATAGCGGCGGTTCATCGGCCGGATAGAGGGGGTCGCCGGGTGCGGGACAGCGCGGAGCGGCCATGCCCAGGAAGGGCCGATCGGCGGGGCCGGGAACACCGAGCGGGCTGCGCAGGGCCAGCAGGCGGCCGAAAACCGTGCCTTGGTCCGACGGATTGGCGGAGTTATAGACCTGCTCCGCCGTGAAATGATTCGCGGGTTGGGGATCGCAGAGAGCAAGAAGCGTTTCAGGATCCCAAATGGTGTTTATGTTCACCTTGCCGGGGATGCGTCCTCCGGGAGCAGTGCCGGAGATGCGCGGAGTGGTGGCGAGAAACTCAAAGAGGCGATACAGCCGATTGTCCTGATCGAACCAGGGAACGAGATGGTTGAATGCGTGCGGAGAAGCGAGCGGGGCATCGGGACTGATAAATTTTTGCGTCAACAAATGCGGCGGATAGCCGGACACTTGCAGCAGTTCCGTGGGGCTAATCAGTGGTCGATCGAGGTGGACGAGCCAGTCGTAATGGCCGGAAAGCGGCGGCGGATTATTCGTCCGGCCGAACGTGTGCAGCATCCCCGTATCGATGGCCGACTGTTGCGGAGCGCGTTGGCTGGGATCGGCGGCGTAGGGCTGGCGTTTACCCGAGGAGATGCGAACGACGGCGGGATTGGTGGCGTCGTGGAGTGGGATGCCGGACAGATAATCGACGGTTTGATAGGGATTGTAGGCCGGATTGGGTTGATTGCCCAGCGCGGGCCGAGGGTCGAAAGGAAGGTAGGGGTTGGCAAGGCGGCGAAGCAGAACCGTGAGTCCGCTGCGCCGGTAGTCGGGCGTGAGCGTGTCGGGCGGTGTGAAGAGAGCGGTGTACTGAAGGCCGGGCGAGAGCAGTACGGGCGTTCCGGCTGGCAACGCGGGGGAGGCGACCGGCGCGGAGGGACCGAGAACGAGAAACCCTTGCGGAGCGACGCCGGGCGGCGCTGGAGCCGTGAAGTCGGCGTCCGTCGTCTGAGCGCGGGCAACATCCGGGACGCCGAGGATGTTGTCATTGCTGCTCGGACGCGGAAGAAGCGGACCGCCGGCGTCGGTGTTCGTATTTGCCAGCACGACGCGGTAAGGACTGTAGCCGGCTGCTCCCGCGCCGCCGATGAGGAACGGCACGGGACGGCTATCGAGAGGTTGCAGCGCCGCAGTCGGAGGCACAAGAGGCAGCGGGTTGAACAACTCGACCCAGACTTGCACGGCGCTGCGGCCTGACGCCCGTTGCGACGGCAGCCGATACTCCGCCAGAACTTCATTGAGAACCACGCGCGGCAGTTCGGTGCCAAAGACCCAGTAGCGCGGCAAGTCGAGATTGCCGGCGCTGACCGCACCGGCATCGAAGTCGGCATTGCCGGCGTCGTCGGCGGTGTAGAAAGGGAACGGCGTGCTGATCTCGTCTTCGTCGAGAAAATCGACGATGTTGACCGCGAGTTGCGCCAGCCAGCGGCGCGGGACGAGTTCGGCATCCGTCGGGAAGGTTGGGTTGATCGGGGCCGGCACGCCCGTTACCAGAAGAAGCCGGCGGTAGATATCGGCGGCGAGTCGTTGCCGGGCCGTCTGTGCCGCGAGCGTCTGCGCCGCTGCGGCGGGAGTGGCATCGAAACGGCTCACATAGTCAACCAACGGCGTGGAGCGGTACGTCGCTGGATCGAGTCCCTGTCCTTGATGCGGGTAGGGCGGCAAGAAACGATTCAGGTCCAGTCGCGCCGGCCCGCTTCCCGCGAAACGCCAATCCACGGTAGGATCGCTGGGCGGCAATACCGGACTACGGAAATCGCTATTGTTCGGCACCGTGGCGAATCGCTGCGCAAGCGAAGGGAAAGGGATGGCGGGGCCGGACGACGGGCGGTCGGCTCCGCCCAGCGGCGACTGATAGGCCGAAGCATCGCGGTCGAACAGCCAGGGAGTCACGCCCGGACGGTCGAGATCGAAACTGTGCGTTGTAATCATCCGGCGGACGCGCCGATCCTGAAAGTTGAGCGGAAGGAAGCGGTGAAGGTCCGTCGGCACAATCCAGGGACCGGCGTCACCCTGACGCAGCACGGCCTCCAGGTCAGCGAAGCGGAAACGCCGATCGTCCCCCGCCGGCCATAGTGAACGGTTGAGAGCGGGATGTTCCCAGCGTTCGCCGCCGAGACCACCCGAAGCGTTGCCGTAACCAGCAGGAAAGAAAGGGAAACACGACAACGGCGGCGCACCGAAGCCGGGCAGGGCGAAGGGTGAAGTTGGCGTCCCGTTTTGTGCGGCATCGAAATCCACCTGGGCGTAGGAATGCGGGCGCGAACCGAAAACGGCCTGCTGGCCGGCGCTGCCCGGTTTACGATCCGAACCGTAACGGCCTGGCGGCGAGGGGGGTGTTGTGCCGAGTAGGACTTGCCGCCCTTCGTCACCCGCGCGGAGTACCCTGCCGGGGTTCACTTCCCACGGCCCCCAACCTTGATTGGAAAGGTGACGGCCGTTGCCCTGGACATTGCCGTGGACATTGAGATTGATGCGATTGTCGAGATCCACCACGAGCGGGGCGAACAACGGCTTGAACCGCCGGCCATCCGCTGCTTGTAGAACAGGGAAGCCGAGGTCGAGCCAAATGCTATCGTTTCCGCCCGGCGAATCGGTCAGGTTTTTGACATCCCCGCCGTCACTTTCCGGCACGGGAAATCCCGGAGCCATGTCGGCGGGTCGCGGGCGCAAGACGAGGTATTTCAACCACGGTTTACTCGTGTCATACCAGTTGGGATTTTGCGGACCGAGTGGTCCGAAGCCTGTCCAGGGCCGGTGATACGAAGGCAGCAACACCTGACCATCCCCGCGCACGGCGGCCAAAAAGAGATTATTGAGGTCGGGATAGGTGTACGGCGCATTGAATCCGCCGGTGTACGGGCCTAGGGGTTGCTGAAGGCTTCCGCGTTGACCGAGTCGTTCGGGATCGCGGGCCAAGCCATCGGACAGAGAGCCATCGGCGTTGCGGAAGCAAGAATAGTTAACGACATTGTAGCCGTCGAGGACGGTGGGCATTCCGCTGCCGACGAAGGCAACCGGCTCGTGCAAGCGGCCGGTGCCATTGAAGGGTGTGTCGTTACCTTGCGGGCTATCCGGGTTCCAGCCGTACAACAAACGGCCGAGGCTGTGTCCGCGCAGGGCGGAATCGATCCCGGTTTGATCGTCGGCATCGTAGATGAGTTGACTGAGGAAGTACGACAGCAACAATTCCGGCCGAACATCGGGAGTCGTGGAAGACTCGGCCTCGCGGGCAATCCGGGAGGAGGTCGCCGCCGAATCCGCGTAGAGGACGAAACTCAAGCCGACGACGGCGAACAGGGTCAGCATGAGCAGCACCACCAACAGGATCGCCGCTCGCCGCTGGGCCTTCCGAGGATCGGCTGCTCTCCTCATGATGAAACTCCTCTCCTACCTGATGGCCGCGATTGTTCGTGGTAGGTCCGGCGAGCCGAGCCGGACTTGAAGAAGTGCCGCTCGGCTCGCGGCACTTACCAGCGGTAGGTCCGGCGAGCCGAGCCGGACAAGAACAAGTGCCGCTCGGCTCGCGGCACCTACTCAAACCGTGCCGCTCGGCTCGCGGCACCTACTACCGGTAGGTCCGGCGAGCCGAGCCGGACTTGAACAAGTGCCGCTCGGCTCGCGGCACCTACCGCATGCCGACACGATTCAGCAGCAATCACAGCGACTTCAGGAACTCGACCAGATTAGCGGCCTCCTGATCGGTGAGTTGCAGGTTGAAGAAGGTGTTGTAATGAGCGACCACATCATTGAGGGTGGCGAAACGCCCGTCGTGGTAGAAACCGCCTTTGGTGTGCGTCCATAGTCCCTTGAGCGGCGACGTGCGGTAGCGTTCGTCCGGGGCGCGTTTGGCCTGGAAGTCATCAATGCCAATCTCGGCGGCGGTGTGCATGTTCCAGCCCGGTTCGGTGTACAGCGGCGCCACATGGCAAGTAGCACACTTCGCCTTGCCGCTGAATAGTGTCTTTCCCTGTGCGGCCGCCCTCGCGTCGAAACTGCCGGCGGGCGGCGGCGGAGCGGGGATGGCGAGTTGGAACAGATGCAGGCCGGCCAGTTTGGGGGTGATCCGGTCGGGCGTGTTGCGAACATTGCCGAAGCCAGCCTTGGCCGCGATGGGGAACTTCGTGGCGTCGTTGAGACGCGGATCGTAAAAGGTGCCCTTGCCGTGCATCTCCAGGTTGGCGACGAAGGCGTTCCAGTGGGTGACGGAACCCCAGCCCGTCCAGGTGTGCAGATTGACTCCGGCCAGGCCGAACGCCGGCGGGATGAGGGTCGCCGCCGTTTTCCCGTCGGGACGGAAGGCCTTGCCGTCGAGAAATAGCTCAGCGTCAAATCTCCCCGGCCCCCAGGAATTGAGTACCTTGCGCACGGTGGCGTCATCGACGCTCAGAAGGTCGGACACCGGTTTCAGATTGGGGGCAATGGCGACGATGGCACCCACGTTGAGATCGCGGTTGGCCCAGCCATCGAGCCGGCGGCCGATGCCTTCCGTCAACGAGTTATCGACCACGGAATGACACAGGGCGCACTGGATGCCTACCGAACGGATGGCACCCTTCTTGTCGAAGAAACCCGTCAGGCCGACGACAGCATTCAGCTTGAGCAAGGCCAGCGTCGTGGCTGGGTCGTCGAGGTTGACCTGACCGCGTTTCAGTTTCTGGACAAGATTCTCGGGCAGGGCATCGACATCGACTTTCAGGCCGAGACTAAGGGCCGTGCGCGGACTGACGCCAGGACCGACGCCGCCGTTTTTGGCCCCGGCGACGGCCTGATGGAGCTTGAGAGTGCCGCCCCAGAAGTCCTCGTCTCCGAAAGTATCGAAGCGGAAGGTCTGCCGACCTTGGAGCAATTGGTCGGCCGCGTTGAGGTCGATGGTCAGGTCGGCGCGGTTGCGACGGTGCCTGTCCGGTTCGCCCCAAACCCGAGTGGCGATCGTGACAACGAGAATGAGAAGGGGCAGCGCTGCGGCCGCCGCAAGGCGTTTTTTCATAGCATCTCCTATTTGGGACGGGGTGAAGTTCGCACGCCGGCGCGCACCGGTTGTGCCGCCGAGTTCACTGCGCCTCCCGAAGATCAGAGGGCGCAGTCTCAGCGCTAAAAAAGGACTAAAGAAATCCACAAAGAATAAAAAGGGAGTCTCTGGCCTTCGTCAGTGCGCCACAGTTGTCCAGAGCCGCCAGGCGATAACGGCGAGGCCTGTGGCGATCAGGGCGGCAATTACGAGGATGCGCCGCCGGCGCGGACGGTGTCCATTTAGGGAGCGAAGCATCTCCTCGGCCAACTCGGCAACCGATCGTGGCAATTCATCGGTCGCGGCAGGTTCCCGCTCGCCGGCAAACTGGAGGGCCGCCCGTACCGTTAAGGTCTCCAGTTCGGGCGAGACTGGAGCTGGAGGCAATTCGTGCTGGGCGAGGAATCGGCTACAGAAGCGGAGGTCGAAGGCCAGGCCGTGCCGCATCAACCGTGCCCGCAACATGCCGCGCCCACGCGCCAGCCGGGCGGACATGGAACCGATCGGCCAGTTGAGCAGCTGGGCCGCCTCCTCGTTGGTTTTGCCCTCCAGGTAGCAAAGGACCAGTGGGGTACGGTATTTCTCCGGCAGACGGTTGAGTTCTTCATCCAGGACTTCCCTCAACTCTCGCGCCGACCCGCTCGGTTGCGATTCCGTTGGCGACATGGCCGCGGCCTGCCTTTCATACTCGCTCTGCCGGACAAGATGGCTCCGCGCTTTCAGTGCCGTCCGATACGCCACCCCATGTAGCCAGTTCGCCAACAGTTCCGGCCGCGCCAGCGTCCCGGCCTTGCGAGCGAGAACGAGGAATGTCACCTGAAAGGCGTCTTCGGCCTGGTGCCAGTCGTTGAGAACCCGCCGACAGACGCCCAGAACCATCGGACCGTGGCGGCGCACCAGCATGCCAAAGGCCGACTCGTCACGCCGTCCAACGAAGCGTTCCAGCAACTCATCGTCCCCGGTCTCCGAGGCGACAGGTGAGCCGATGTCCTGTTCCATCAGAATAGCGACGGAATTCCCTTGTCCGTTTGTCATGTTCGTTTCTCCCGGAGAAAATCACCACTTTACCTTATACTTCCGGCTCGGGCGGAAACAAATGAGCTATTTTGCAAAAAAATTGCGAATCATCGGCCGCGTCGCGGATCGACAAGCGGAAGGTGAAGTAGGTGCCGCTTGCCGAGCGGCACCTGTTGTGTCCAGACCCCGCTCGGCAAGCCGGGCCTGTCCCATTTTGTTCGTAGCTGTTAGGTGGAAGGTTGGAACGAGGCACCGACTTCATAGCCGCCTCCCGCCATGGACTGCACGCGCTTGATGCGGGCGAGCAGGGCGAAGGGTGCCACCGTAGCGGATTTATACCAGTGCAGATAGGCTTGCTCGGTGCGCGGCGCCTTGGCAACCCGGAAGCTGACGCCGCCCGGCGAGATGTTGCGGCTCATGCCGTCGAGGATGTCGTCCAACTCCAGGTCGGGCAGCACCGGATAGACACGCAGCGGTTGAGGGCACTGCCAACGGTCCTCGGAACGCTGTTCCGGGCCAGCTTGCAAGTACAGGCGCATGCTGTCGAACAGGCGTGGGGCCACTTCGGGCAGCAAGCGGGCGATATGCTCGCGGTCTCCCGCCTCAGGACGAATCCGCATACGTGCTTCCGCATAATGCTTGGCCGATCCACTCGGCGACTGCACATCCAGCTGAAACGCGATGCGCGGCGGCAGAGCGTTTTCCCGGTTCCCCGATCGCGCGGCCGACGGCAAATCAATGTGGAATACAAAGGAATTATCCTTCTCGTAGGCGATTCGCGCTTGCCATTCGCTTTGGAAGCCCGCGATCTTGAGTGCTAACGCACCCGTGAAGAGTTGAACAGGACATTTGCACTCCCATATATCGTTTTGCTGCACTACATAACGAATATTCAGAGGACCGAGAATGGTGCGCGGGGAGCCATGCACCAGAAGAGGCGGTGTGGCCAGATCGCGCACGAGTTGAGCGAGCGGCGGCAGAACGACATTCGGGGGCGGGGGCTCTCCTTCCAGGCTGGCGAATGGAATGACCGAAGGCAGACGATAGTAAAGATCCTCACGCCGTTTCGACTGGGAGGCGGCCGCTTCCAGAGCTTCAATCAGGGCGGTGCAGCTGGCGAAGCGCTGCTCGGGGTCATCACGCAGTGCGCGGTAAAGGATCTCGCGGTCGCAGCCTGGCAGCAGATCCAGATCCACACGCGACTGACCGCGCACCGAGATGAGACCGGAATCGCAGCGAGAAGTATGTCGGGGAACATTGGAACGGCGCGGCGAGCGAACGCTCGCACGCACCATCTGCGGCGGAATGCCATTAACCATCTCCGCGTAGATTAGCGCCAGGCTGAACTGATCCGACGCCGATCCGGCTCGCCCCATCAAGGCCGCCCGCGCCGTCTCACCCGACGGAATGCCGCTCAGGTCGAGTTTCTCGTAGAGTTCCGGCGCGGCGTAACGTCCATTCAGACTGGCCCCTGTCTGTCCGGTGGGCAGCCAAAGCAGGGGCACCAAACCGAAGTCCATCACCCAGATCGCTTCGGCGCGAAGCGTGAGTGTTCGTGGATTCAGTCCCAGATGCGGGAGTTCATGCTGCTGATACAGGCAGTCGAGCGCCTCGGCCACCGTGCGAAGATAGCCCAGCAACTGCTCACGCGGGATGCCCGGCAGTCCTTGTTTCTGGCAGCTTTCCAGGCGATCGCGCAGCGTTTGCTCGAACTCGTCGGTGACGAGAACTAATCGGCCGGTCGGACTCCAGGCCACCTGAGTCGGCGGCAAGGCCGGATGGCTGAGGCTCTCCAAACGCTCGATCAGGGCGGGATCTTGATCGACGAAATTGTGCAGGCACAGGGCGCGGCGCGAGCGTCCTTGCTCGTCTTCGACCGTCCAGATGTCGCCCAAAAGTGTTTGGCTGGTGCATTGAAGGAAGCGATAGCCAGGCAGCGAGACGCAGGTAGGCGCGGGGGTTGATGGTCCTCTTCTTGGCACGACCGCCGTCGCGGCCTTGGCGAGTAAGGAAGGACGCGGCAACCTCGGTAGAACGCCGCCCGGCGACGTTTGCGCGTCGTCGTCCAACTTGGTCGGCACCGTCGCGAACGCTCCTCCGGCCGAGCCTTGCTCTTCGGCCGGGGTTTTGGTGGTGTCCACGAGGCTCTGCGGTATCGGCTTGGCGGCTTTCTCCGCCGCCCGCAGGGCCGACACCATCTTTTTCACCGCCGACGTTCGCCGCGGCAGGTCCGATGTCGTCTCGCCCTGACCGCAGACCAGCGCTTGTAGGAAATCGAGGCACGACGGAAAACGATCCTCCGGCCGTTTGGATAATGCCCGAGCGATCACCAATCCGTCCTCGGTCGAGAGCGCTCCCAGGTTCGGCTCCGCGGTCAGGTGCAACAACATCAGCTGATACATGTTCTGATGCCAGAACGGTACCGTGCCGGTGAGCAGCTGCTGATAGACGATGGCCAGGCTGTATTGATCGCAGTGGCGGCTGACGGTTCCGCGCAGCAACTCCGGCGCGGCATACAACGGCGTGATGCCGCCTTGCCGCTGCGCCGGATGGCTTTTTTCCACGTCGCTGAGCTGATCCACCAGGCCGAAGTCGGCCACCTTGAGATGATTGCTGACCACGAAGAGGTTGTGCGGCTTGATGTCGAGATGCTGCAAACCGTGCCGGAAGTTCATCCAGTCCAGCGCCTCGGCCGCTTCCAGCAGATAACCCAGCAGTTCCTCGCGGGGGATGCCCAGCAGGTTCTCGCCTTGATAGTCGCCGAGCAAACTGTACAGACTTTTGTCGGCCAACTCCATGACGATGACGAGGACGCCTTCCACGACCTCGACGCGATCCAGCGACAAAATAAACGGATGTCGGATGGTTTTGACGCGCTGGAGTGCCTCGCGTTCCTGATTGGCGGGTCCACCCAGATCGTCCTGATTGGGAACGAACTTAACGGCCTTGAACAGACCGCCCGGCGCTTCGCACTTCCACACTTCACCGAAACCGCCGCGTCCCAACGGTTCAATCAGCCGATAGCCGGGAATGGGCTGAGCGCCAGGCTCACAAGCCCACTTCGGCAACCGCGACAGGACGGCGACTTCTTGATCCACGGCTTCCACCTTTGCTCCGTCCGAAGGGCGTGGTTCCTCGTGCGTGACAAAGATAGACACATCTTCGCCACGGACGACGGACCACGGACTACGAACGTCCAGCATCGAAATGTTAGTTCACAGGTTGAATCCGGTCCAATCGAAGCAGCCGAAATGAAAGGCGAATGCCATGTAGCCGTGATGCTTGGCGTTTCGCGCGAAACGTAAACTCGCGCTCCGCTGCGCGTCGCGGCTACACGGGAAGGTAGTTCGGTGGCGATCCTAAGCGAGTTCGCCCTTGCGCGCACGCAAACGCTGCCGATGATACTTCAACCCCGGCACGAAAAAGCAAACGGCTGTCACCACGCCGAACAGCAAGACGCCGTATTTTCGATACAGTGGCGGCAAGGCCATCGGCACGGCGGTGAGAAACTCAGCAGCGGCCGAGAAATAAAAGACGCCGGACAACATGCCGGCCTTGACGGCGAAGGTCATGCCGGCGATCACCGCCAGCATCGGTGCCAACGACAGCACTTCCATTCCCAGCACCATCTCAATCACGAAAACGCCGATGGTGGCGGCGATGGCCGCGCCCCAGACGTGGGCCACCTGCCGTTCGATGAACAGCACCGGCCCCGCGCGTTTGCGTAGCTGCCAGAAGACGAACGCCCACACAATCAGTCCGCCACCCCACAGCAGTAGATACCACACCGGATTGGCAACTTCATGGCAAGCCAGCCATGTCGTCAGGCAGCACATCAACAGAACGTAAACGCTATGAACCATCCATAGCAGACCGAAATTCTCCATCACTACCGCATGCGGCGTCTCGCGAAAGGTGCGATTGAACACGCTGAGCAATCGGCCCGAACGCACGGACAGCGACTCGCCGTGGAGATAGGCGTCCAGGTCATCGGCGAGGGCGCGGGCGCTGCCATAGCGCAGGTCCGGTTCCTTCTGGATGCACTTCAGGCAGATCATTTCCAAATCGGCATCGACGCCGGGATTGAGCAGACGCGGCCGAACGGGATCTTGATCGAGTACCAGAAGCAGCGTATCGACGGGAGTTGGCGCCTGAAACGGCGGCCGGCCGGTAAGCATCTCATAGAGGATGATGCCGAGGCTGTACACGTCGCTGACCGGACTGGGTATGCCGCGACGGTTGCTCACCTGTTCGGGAGCCATGTAAGCGGGCGTGCCGACGATGGCACCGGTCGCGGTACGGCCTGCGGTAGACGGTTCGCCGGAGACTCGCTTGGCCAGTCCGAAATCGCTGATGTGCGGTTGATCGTCCGCATCGATCAGGATATTCGACGGTTTCAAATCGCGGTGCAAAATACCGTGTTCGTGGGCATAGTGAACGGCCCGGCTGATGGCGGCGAGATAACGCGCCGCATCGCGAGGGCGCAACGGCCCACGCGCCAGCAGCGTACTGAGCGTCTGTCCCTCGACGAGACGCATACTGAAATACACCTGGCCATCGTGTTCGCCGGCACCGTACACGGGCACGATGTTCGGATGTTCGAGATTCGCGGCGGCCTGCGCCTCAATCTGGAAACGAGCCAAATCTTCCGGGGTGGCCAACTCGCCGCGCAGAATCGTTTTGAGAGCGACGATGCGATTGAGCGTGCGCTGGCGAGCCTTGTAGACGATACCCATGCCGCCGCGCCCAATCTCTTCGAGGAGTTCATAATCGCCGAAGATTTTTGGTGCGGATGTCTCTTCGCCAGCCCGCAGCGCAAGCAAGGGATCTTGAATACCCTTGCTTGCGCTGCGGGCTGGCGAAGGGGCGCTCGTATCGCGCGCCAATTCGTCCGCGAGCATGGCAGCGCCCCATAACTCACGCAATTCGCCAGCAAGGTCGGGATGCTGAACGGCGACGGCATCCAGATCCGGCCGCCGCCCTTGACGCGCCTGCTCACTCAGATCGTCCAGCAACCGGGCCAGCCGCTGATCGCGGTCATCCGCTTGTGTTGGAGGAAGCGTCATTCATCATTCATCCGTTCCCAACAGCGTAGCGCGCAAACGCCGCACGGCGCGCAGATAGCGCATGGACGCGGCCGCCTCGCTCAAACCCAAAGCGTGGGCCACGTCCTGATTGGCCAGCTGTTCGCGATGCCGCAACAGGATGATTTCGCGATCATCCTCGTCGAGATCGGCGATGGCTGTATCGAGGCGGCGCTGCATCTCACGGCGCATCGCCTCGGAAGCCGGCGTCAGTTCCGCATCGACCAGTTGACCAGCCAATTCATAGGAGGAGTGATCCGCCAGCACCGCAGGCACAATCGGCTGCTCGCGATCCAGGCTGCGCCGCTGCGCCTGCCGATGACGGCGATGCGCGTCGATGATGTGATCCTTGGCGATATGCCGCAGCCAGAGGTGAAACGGCATATGCGGATTCTTCAGATAATCCTGCATGCGCCGATGGGCTTCGAGCAAGACCTCCTGCACGATGTCGCTGGCATCGAGGCGCGCCGCCAGCGCCGGGTCCAGACGCAGACCGATGACACGCCGCAACGGTTCGCGGTGGGCGGTCAGCAAACGCTCGACCGCGGCCGCTTCTCCCTGGCGCGCCTCTTCAAGCATTCGATCGGTTTGCGATGGTTCGGGCCACATGGAAATTATTGTAACCACGGACGGCGGCTCACGGAACGCCCCATCCATATAAAAATATCCACGAGGCCGCCTGACGCACCCTTGATGAAGTTGCGGGAGAATACAACGCTCATGGAACCGTATCAAATTGTGCTGCTGACCCTGGCCGTACTAATCGGGGTGAAGTTTCTGGCCCTGCTGATTCTCGGCAAGGGCAGTCTCGCGCGTCTCGGTTTGGCCATTCGCGCATTCTGTCGCCTAATGGGTGATGCGGCGCTGGCCGAGCGCGTTCGGCCTCTACTCGCACCCGCGCCCGTAGAGGAGGCGAAGAAACCGCCGCGTCTCTCGCCGGAGCCGCTGCGTCTGCTGGCCTTGCTGCAACGCGAGGGACGCTTGCTCGATTTCCTGCTGGAGGACATTCAGGGCGCGCCCGACGAGCAAGTCGGAGCCGGCGTCCGTGAATTGCATCGCAAGGCGCAAGCGGTCTTGAAGGAGCATCTCGTGCTGGAACCGGTGCTACCAAAGAGCGAGGGCGAGAGCGTGGAAGTGCCGCCGAACTTCGATCCGTCGGCCATCCGGCTGATTGGCAACGTCACCGGCCAACCGCCTTTTCGCGGCGTCTTGCAGCATCACGGCTGGCGCGTCAAGAACTACACATTGCCGACGCCGCCCGAAGGACAAGATCAATTCGTGCTGGCACCGGCGGAAGTGGAATTGCCGTAGCGGCAGTAGGTGCCGCGAGCCGAGCGGCACGGTTTCTTGTCCGGCTCGGCTCGCGGCACCTACCGCATTACAACTTCTTGAGTTTCGCCGCGAAATGCGCGCGGAACTTGGCAACCTTGGGACCCACGACAACCTGACAATAGCCCTGATTTGGATTGCCCCGAAAATAGCCCTGGTGATAATCCTCAGCGTGATGGAACGTCTCCAACGGCATCACCTGCGTGACCAACGGAGCGCCCCACACGCCGGACGCATTCAACGCGGCGATTTTCCCCTCGGCGAGTCGCTTTTGTTCTGGCGAATGAGTGAAGATCACCGAGCGATATTGCGTTCCCACATCGGCACCCTGACGATTGAGCGTTGTCGGATCGTGAATGTCGAAGAATACATCGAGCAGTTCGCCGAATGAGAGGATCGTGGGATCGAAGGTAATTTGCACGACCTCGGCGTGTCCGGTGGCTCCGGTGCAGACTTGCTCGTAGGTAGGAGCGGACGCGGTTCCGCCGGCATAGCCGGATTCAACGCGCTCGACGCCTCGCAGTTGCTCGAAAACCGCTTCCAAGCACCAGAAACAACCGCCGCCCAATGTGGCGATTTCGCGGGACTTCTCCTCACTCATGGCCGGTTCTCCCTCGGTGTTATTCGCGGTGAAGACGAGACATCACCCTTTCGATACGGTAGGCGGCTGCCGGCGATGAGGCAACCGCTCGCCGCGAAGTTGATTGCGTTGCACGCTATCGGCTGCGATGATGAGGAAAGGCCAGAATCAGGAGTCTCCACGAGAAACTTGCCATGCGCTCCGGGTTGCACTTCATCGGAACTATCGGACTGGGGTTGATGGCGGCATCGGCGACATGGGCGGCGGATGCGCCGCCGCTGCGTCTGACGGATCCAGGCTTGTCCCTGCAAGAAATACGGCCGCTCGATCGCCATGTCTGGGTGCTGAGCCTTGATGGCGCCTGGGCGCAACCGGCGATTCCCGGCGTCGCCTACCACGTTAATCTGCTCTTCCCCAATGGCCGAAGTTACTCGCATCGCGTACTCGATGACGGTCTATTTCATACCGGCGAGGTGCGCTGTCTCATTCCCGACTATCAGTTGGTCCGCAACGGTCTGGCTCGCGGCGGCGTTTTTACCATCGTCGTCTCGGCGCGGCGCACGGTGATGTTGGCGACAGCCCCCGAAGTGGTTAGTAATCGCTTTGAGGTACGCTGGCCGCTCGCGCGGCCCGTCCTGCGCTGGCCGCCGCGCACCCGTTTCACGCCGCCGGTACCGATCGACGCCTTCCCACTTCCAGGACAGATGATTCCGACGCCGAAACCGTCCAAAGGCAACGCGCCTCCCAAGGAACAACTACCTGTTCCGTAAGAGGCACTAACACCATGAATTGCCAGCCCGCAGCGCCAGCAAGGGAAGGAGTTTCTCTTGCTGGCGCTGCGGGCTGGCAATTCATTGGCCAGAGGAAGATCGCCGATCATCCGCTGGACGTTGCCGCCCACAGGACGCGCAAAATCAGTCCGCCCTCGGCTCGCGGTTCCACCTCCAGTGTGCCGCCCAGTTGCCGCAGGAGCGACTGCCCCGCCTGCCGGCCAACTTCATCGAGATGCTGCCACAGGACCGCATGAGCCAGCGAGGGCGTGGCTTCGCTCATCTCGGCAGGCGTTTCCTCCAGCGTCACCACCAGCGCGGCGCTGTCTTCTCCCTTCTCGGTTCGCACTTCCACCACCGTCTTCGTCCCAGTGCAAACACCTTCCAGCACAAGGCGGATGAATTGCTTGACGGCGCTGCGCGTGCTTTGAAGAAACGGAGCCTCCTCCGCGAAACGCACCGATAGACGCTGACCTAATTCCGGTTCCTCCTCCAGCATGTCCGCGAGGGCGCTGTTGAGATCGACCGGGTAGGATTTCTCGCGTCGCTCATGCACGACATGTTGGAGCGAGCGGACGAGCGCGGCCGCCTGCGCTCCGTGCTGGCGGATCGCGGCCAAATCGCTCCGCGCCTGCTGGTCCACGCGCATTTGCACGACCGACGTTTGTAGCATCATGCTGTTGAGCGCGTTATTCAATTCGTGGGCGAGGCCGACGAACGCCTGTCCCACCAGGGCGAACCGCGCGAGTTCCGCTTGCTCGTCGCGAACCGTCTCCAGCGCTCCACGCAAGGCCACCGTGGGAGCGCACACGGCCAACAGCGCTTCCGCGCGGGTGATGTCTTCCGTCGCCGTGTCGCCAGCCAAGCCGACCACCAGGAAACCGCGAGGTTTGCCATCTTCGTGAATGGCCGTCGCCAGCGTCTGTCCTGTGGTCGAGGAGAGCGCCTGCACGCCGGATGCGAGCGGATCAAGAGAAGAGAGTTGAGTTCGGAGACGATTTTCTTGTTCCGGGTCCGGCACACTCTCCGCAGATCGCGCCGCCAAACAACCCACGTTCTCGCTGCCCAGCAGACAGGCCGTCAGCCTAGCGGTGGGGATCATTTCGAGCAGCAAGCCCGCGAGGCGATCCGCCCGCTCTTCGCGTGAAGAGGGTTGCTGAAGCAGGACCGTGATGGCCGTCTGACTGCGGCAGAGCATACCGGCCAGGCCGGAGGGGGAGCCATTCATGATTTCGTCTTGGATTGGGGCAAAAGCGTTGGAATAGCCTTCGTACTTCCGAAATCAGCGATGGCCGAGATACGGGATTCTTATAAGGATGGGAATAGCTCTACCCAATGCCAGGCAAGATACTCCCTAACAACTCCCGCGAGCTTCGGACAGTGCCGACAACGACGAGAGGATGCTTCATTGCCTCCTCTGTGCCGACGAACTTAAAAGCTTATCTTATGGTCAGTTGAGGAGGAAGCAATCTCAGCCATAGGCAGAATTATCGTAAATTGGCACTCTGATTGCGTTTATTACTCCGGTTCGGGAGCAGGAATGGAGACCAGCCGAGTAAGAGGAGGCGGACTCCCTTCCGTCTGCCTGAGGAATTGGGCGAGGCTTAGGGTGGACGGGAGCGAGGCGCAGGCGGCCGATGAACTCGTCGGCCGCCTGTTTTTTCTTTGCCAGCCCGCAGCGCCAGCAAGGGACAACCTTGCTGGCGCTGCGGGCTGGCAAAGACGTTGGCTCTCACTCTTCCTTGAACGACTCTTTTTTGATGTTGTACTCCGCTAGTTTCGCGGAGATGCTGCGACGCGAGAGACCGCAGATCTTGGCACAGCGCCCCACGTTGCCCCGACTCTTCTTCATGGCCCGTACTAGGTAGCGACGCTCCAGATCGAGCGTCACCTCGCGAAGCAGATCCGGCAGCGGCTTGCTCAAATCGACTTGCGGTCCATCCGTGGCGCGGACGTGCAGCACTTCCAGCGGCAGGTCTTCCGCCTGAATGTTGGCACCTCGCGCTGTCACGCAGGCACGTTCGACGGCGTTCTCCAGTTCACGGATGTTGCCCGGCCAAGTGTGGACGAGGAGCTTTTCCATCGCTTCCGGAGCGAACGGCCGTGCCGCCTCACCCGTTCGAGCATGTTTACCGGCAAAGTGCGTTGCCAAAAGAGGAATGTCTTCGGGACGATCGCGCAGCGGCGGCAGATCGATTTTGACGACGTTGAGCCGATAGTACAAATCCTCGCGGAACTTGCCACGCTTGACCAAGCCCGGCAATCCGCGGTTGGTGGCCGCGATGACCCGCACATCTACTTCGATGCTGGCTGTGCCGCCGACGCGCTCGAAACAGCGTTCCTGGAGTACGCGCAACAGCTTGGCCTGCATCGGCAACGGAATATCGCCCACCTCGTCGAGAAACAGCGTGCCGGTGTCGGCCTGCTCGAAACGGCCCTTGCGCTGGCCGATCGCTCCCGTGAACGAGCCTTTCTCATGGCCGAATAGCTCGCTTTCCAGCAAGGTTTCCGGCAGGGCCGCGCAGTTGACGGCCACAAAGGGGCCGGAACGCAACTCCGAAGAGGCATCGTGAATCGCTCGCGCCACCTGCTCCTTCCCCGTGCCGGTTTCGCCTTCGATCAGCACCGTCGTCGTCGTCTGGGCCACGCTGCGGATCAACTCGAATACCGCGTGCATTTTCGGATTGACGCTGAGTACCCCGCGGAAGGCATACTGCTCCTGAAGGCGTTCGCGCAATTGCAGCACCTCATCCTGTAACGTCCGCTCGCGCAAGATACGCTCTACCACAAGCCGTAAGTGTTCGGGGTCCACCGGCTTGGCCAAAAAGTCATAGGCTCCCATGCGCATGGCCTGGACTGCCTGATCGATGCTGGCAAAACCCGTCATGACGATGACCGTCACAGGTAACTTGCGTTCCTGAATGCGTCCAATCAGCTTCATGCCGTCCAGGCGCGGCATCTGCAAATCCGTCAGCAAGATACTGTACGGATGCTCGGACAAGGCATGGAGCGCGGCTTCGCCATCGCCGACGGTGTCCACCTTGAATTGCCCTCCGGCCTCCAGCAAGGTCCGCAATTGCTCGGAAGTGGCCTTGGAGTCCTCAGCGAGCAAAATTCGTCTTTCCATAACAACCTCGGACGATAAGCCTGAGAAGACAATTGCATAATAATGGGAATCTCTCTGCTTGACAAGCGCCCTTCGGTTCGAGCCGCCTGCGCGTCTCGCCGTTTCCTTGCGTCGCCTTAAGCTGTTTGGCATCTCCTGTGCTGTTATGTCTAGCATTCCGTGGGCCATTTATGGCTTTACGGTTGAGTTCCCGATTTTCGCGCACCAGTTCGGAGGGCTAGCGAGGAGTTGCAAGAATTCGTCGCTGACGCTTTGGGCTGTTAGGTCATTTGTATGAATAGGCTCGATTACGGAATGCGTGTGTTTCTCGCGCATTCATCTGGCCGCTTCTGGCCTGGATTTGGGGTCGCCTTCGCGATCCAGCAGGAGCATTTTAATGGCGACGATCCTTCTAGTCGAAGACCATCCCATGAACCGCAAGCTGGTCCGCGACATCCTGATGTTCCAGTTCGAGGTGGAAGAAGCCGTCTCCGCCGAGGCGGCCCAGGAATACCTCCAGGAACACCATCCCGATTTGATCCTGATGGACATTCAACTGCCTGGCATGGACGGTCTGACACTGACCCGCCATCTCAAGGCCGACCCCGTGACGGCCGACATCCCCATCGTCGGATTGTCCGCGCACGCCATGGCGCGCGACATCCAGCTGGCCCGCGAGGCCGGTTGCGTGGACTATATCACCAAGCCGATCACCGACGATCCGTTCACGTTCCTCGAACGCATCGCTCATTCGCTGACGGCGGACGCCGGGCCGGAGTCGGCCTCGTCGCGCGTGTGATGTCCGCTGGTGCCTCGCCGGGAGCCTGGTTATGACCGTCCGACCTTCGCGCCTCAACTCCCTGCGCGCTCGTCTGCTCCTTGGCATCGGCTTTCCGCTGATTCTCTTTGTCGCCTTCGCGGTCGTCGCCCTGAACCTGCTCAACGAGCATCTCAGTTCGCGGAGCGCCTGGACCCTGGGCACCGGCCTGGCCATCGTTGTAGTTGTAACCCTTCTCGTCGCCTGGCGCGTCGCGGTAAGCGTGACGACTCCGATGGATCGCTTGCGGAAGGCTGCCCAACAACTCTTGAACGGTTCGTTCAACATGGAGCCGCTTTCAGGGCCGACGGAGATCGCCCAACTCATTGTCGATTTCAACCAGATGGGTTTGTCGCTGACCGAGCGCAACCTTAGTTTGCAGGAGCAGGAGGAGGGCTTTCGTCAGTATCTTATCGCCACCGTGTATCTCATGTGGCGAACGGATGCGGAAGGCCACGCGGAGGATGACATGACCTCCTGGCGCGCCTTCACCGGGCAGACAGCCGAGCAAGTGCGCGGGCTAGGTTGGCTCGATGCCGTGCATGCCGACGAGCGTGAACAGGTCCGCCAAAGCTGGCTTGAGTGCGTTCGCACACGCACGCTGTTCGAGATGGAGTACCATGTTCGCTCCGCCGCCGGGGGCTATCGGACATTCATCGCTCGCGGGGTGCCCATCGCCAGTCCTGACGGCGGGGTACGCGAATGGATTGGCGCCTGCACCGATGTCACCGAGCGCAGCGAGATGGCCCGCTTGCGCGAGGACAAGGAAGCCGCTGAGGCCGCCACTCGCGCCAAGAGCGAGTTTTTGGCCAAGATGAGCCATGAGTTGCGCACCCCGCTGAACGCCATCATTGGCATGTCGCGCATGCTGACCACGCAGCGGTTCGGCCCGCTGACCGATAAGCAGGCCGACTACCTCAGCGATGTCATCCAGGCCGGCGAGCATTTGCTGGCTCTCATCAACGACATCCTCGACCTGGCCAAGATCGAGTCCGGCCGCATGGAACTGCGGCCCGAAGGGTTCTCGGTCAGCGCGGCGATATCGGCCGTCCTCTCGACGTTACGGCCGTTAGCCGCTCCCAAGAACCTGCCCCTGCACTTGCAGTCGTGTGAGCCAGACGCCGAGGTCGCCGCCGACCCGGCACGCTTCAAGCAGATCCTCTACAATCTATTGTCCAACGCCATCAAGTTCACAACGCGCGGATCGGTGACAATCCGTTGTCAGTGGGTAGAGCGCGCCGACCGCGAAGCCGAACCCGTTGCCGAGTCCACAGCGACCGCCTTGTGTATCGAGGTGATCGACACAGGCATCGGCATCGCTCCGGAAAATCAGGCGACGATCTGGGAGGAGTTCCGGCAGATTCCGTCGGCCGCTCAGCAGGTCGGTGCCATCCCCGGCACCGGCCTCGGTCTGGCGCTGACCCGCCAACTCGTACAGCACATGGGCGGCGTCATCTGGCTGGATAGCACCCTCGGCCAGGGCAGCACCTTCACTTTTGTCTTGCCTCGTAAGCCGCCCAAGGTAGAACACTCGCGGAGCGAGTGCGGGGCCGAATCGCTCCGCGATTCGGCTCCTCCTCTTGCCTTGGTCATCGAAGACTATCCGGCCACGCACAAATTGCTGGTGGACTGGCTGAACGAGGGCGGCCTGTCCACCGCCTCCGCGTTCGATGGCGAGTCCGGCCTGCTGCAAGCACGCGAACTGCGTCCGGCTGTCATCCTCCTTGATTTGCAGCTGCCCAAGCTCGATGGCTGGCAGGTGCTGACCGCACTGAAGCAGGATCCCGCGACGGCTGCCATTCCGGTCATTATCGTCACCGCCTCGGAGGAGCAAACGCCGCCCAGCGGTCTGGTGGTGCAGGAGTTTTTCATCAAGCCCCTCATCCGCGAGGATTTCTTCCGTCGTCTCCGCACCGCGCAACCCCATCTCTTCGATCGATCGCAACCGCTCAAAGTGCTGGTGGTCGATGACGAGTCGGCCGATCGCAAACTGCTGGCCGATCTGTTGACAGCCGAGGGAGGGGAAGTATGGACGGCCAGCAATGGGCAGGAAGCTCTCGAACGGTTGCAACAAGAACGGCCGGACCTTGTCGTTTTGGACTTGATGATGCCGCAGGTCGATGGCTTCGGTGTCGTCGAGGCAATACGCAAGCGGCCGGACTGGCAGGATATACCCATCCTGATTGTGACATCCAAAGACCTGACAGAGGACGACCAGAGTCGGTTGAAGGGGCGTATCCAGGCTTTGGTGGCCAAGCAAAAACTGACGCCGGAGAGGTTCTATCAGCAATTGTCCACGCTTGGCGTACTCCGCCGAGTCAGCGACATTCGGAATGCAGAATGCAGAGTGCAGAGTGCAGAATGAAAGACACCTTTCTTTCATTCTGCATTCCGAGGGTCGCTGCTAAGAGTTACCGGACAAACCCCTTGATTGCCAGCCCGCAGCGCCAGCAAGGGACAATCCTTCCCTTGCTGGCGCTGCGGGCTGGCAGGGGTTTGTCTACACGAAGTTGTCTTTGAATGACGGCTTGGCGGACGATCCGTTCCCTCCCCTGCGCCAGTCGAGATTCGCCAGCAATTCTTGGAGGGCGTCCGTGTCCACCGGCTTGGTGAAGTGATGATCGAAGCCGGCTTCCTTGCTGCGCCGGTAGTCCTCTTTCCGGCCGTAACCGGTCATCGCCACAAGCGTCGGCCGATCGCAGCCGAATTCTTGGCGCAGCAGTCGAGCGACCTCGTAACCGGACATGCCGGGCAGACCGATGTCCAGAAGGACGATTTCCGGCTCATAGACCCGCGCTACCTCAAGGCCGGCCTTGCCGTCGTAGGCCGTGCGGCCGTCGTGTCCCCATAGCCGCAATAGCACGGCGATGGACTCGGCCGCATCCACATTGTCATCGATTACCAGGACGCGATGGCCGCATGTCTTCGCGACTGCGGGATGCTGGAGAACCGGACGGTCCTCGTCGGCCTCCTGCCCCTTCTCTTGCGTGAGAGGCAAACGCACGACGAACTCGCTGCCCTGGCCCGGACCGTCGCTGGACGCTTGGACGGTCCCGTCGTGCAAATCCACCAGCTTACGCACCAGAGACAGACCAACGCCCAGGCCGCTCTGCGAGCTGTCCGGCAAGCGATCCCCCTGCATGAACAGGTCGAATATGTGCGGCAACAGGTCGGGATCGATGCCCACACCCGTGTCGCGCACGCGCACGACCGCCTCGCCGCCCGCGGACTCCATCGAGAGCCAGATGTGTCCTCCCCCCTCGCTATACTTGGCGGCGTTATTGAGAAGATTGCTGACGACCTGGATGAGCCGGACTTTGTCGCCGCGCACCTTCATGGGGCGTGGCGGGACTGCTACGGTCAACTCGTGCTTGCGTGCGTCGATCAGCGGCCGGCTCGTTTCCACAGCCTGATTGATCACTGCACTCAGATCCACCACCGCTCGCTCCAGGCTGAGCTTGCCGCGGCCGACCCGCGAGATGTCCAGCAAGTCATCCACGAGGCGGGTCATCTGATGGACCTGGCGCTCGACGACCTCGCGCGCCCAGCGAAGATCGGGGACGTCCGCGCCGCGTATACGCATTACTTGGACGGCATTCTTCAGAGGCGCCAGAGGGTTGCGCAGTTCGTGCGCGAGCATTGCCAGGAACTCGTCCTTCCTCTGGTCGGCCTCGTGGGCTTCCTGGTACAGCCGGGCGTTTTCCTCTGCCGTCGCGGACAAGTGCAAGGCGGCGGCGGTGAAGTCCGCCAGGATGGACAGCACGCGCACGTCTCCGGCGTCGAACTTCCGCTGCTCATCGTGCGTGACGATCCAGATGGCGCCCAGGGCGTGTCCTCCCGCGACGAGCGGGATCACCAATCCCTCGACAATGTCCGGCTCGACTCCCTGGAGATAGGTGAAGTGGCGCGCGGGATAGGAATAAAGTTGCGGCGAGCCGCGCTCCACGCAGATGGCGCACGGACTGAAATGGCCCGGCGTGGTAACGCCCTCGAAGCCTTCGTAGACGCCAGCCACCGCCGCCCAACGGAAGACGTCTTCTCCACTGGCCGTTGTCTCACGTAGGCTAACCCCCGCCGTACCCGCCCGGCACAATTCCAGGGCAATGACGACGAGGCTCTTGAGCATCTCGCGAGGCTGATGCGCCATGTGGCGGGCCAAGGCGTGAAGCGCCCGGTTCTCGGCCGGGAGGTCGGGGGGATGGACCGGACGGCGGGACAGGTCCTCGGTAATGAGGATGTCCTCCAGTCCCACGACGGCCGTTTGCGCGGACTCAGAGGAAATGAGCATGGGAACATCCTTTTTCGACATGAAGAGCCGATTCGAGACACGCATCATGGATTTGGCAGTATTGTAACCAGATGATTCTTGCAATGCACGAAAATAGCGAATTATTCATCGCTCCCCACAATCCATTGTGCATTGTGGTATCCTGGCGGCTTAGGGACTGCGGTTGTCAGCAGACGCCACTGAACACCATTTCGGCACTAAACTCGGCACAAAATGGGTCGCAAACCCAAATGCCACAAGGAGATAAAGATAAGATGTACTACATCGACCCCCACATTCACATGATCTCGCGGGTCACCGACGATTACCACCGCATGGCGCAATGCGGTTGCGTCGCCTTGTCGGAGCCGGCGTTTTGGGCCGGCTTTGATCGCGGCTCGGCCGAGGGATTCCGCGATTATTTCCATCATCTCGTTGAAGTCGAGCCGAAGCGCGCGGCGCAGTTTGGTATCCGCCATTACAGCTGGCTGTGCATCAACGCTAAGGAGGCCGAGAACGTCTCACTGTCACGCGAGGTTATCGCGCTCATCCCCGAATATCTTCAGCGGCCCAATGTACTGGGTATCGGCGAGATTGGGCTGAACAAGAATACGCGCAACGAGGCGACCATCTTCCAGGAACACGTCGATCTGGCGATGAAGACGAACGAGTTGATCCTAATTCACACGCCGCACTTGGAGGATAAGTACAAGGGCACGCGGATGATTCTCGACATGCTCAAGGGTGATCGTCGCGTCGATCCGGCCCGCGTGTGTGTCGATCACGTCGAGGAGCATACGGTGCGGCTGGCGCTGGATGGCGGCTTCTGGTGCGGCATGACGCTGTATCCGACGACGAAATGCACGCCGGAGCGCGCGGTCGATATTATCGAGATGGTCGGCACGGAGCGCATCATGGTTAACTCGGCCGGCGATTGGGGCAAGTCCGATCCGTTGGCCGTGCCGGAGTTCATCCTGGCGATGCGCCGCCGTGGACACGGTGAGGAGATCATTCGCAAGGTGGTGCATGACAATCCATTGTCATTCTTCCGCCAGTGCGCTCGCTGGCAGGAAGGGACAGGAGACGGGGATGGCAGCGAGGCGACCGGCAACGGCACCGCAACCCATCAACGAGTCAGTGTCAAGGCGTGAGGGTTCCAACATGGACCAGAAGAGCTTCTGGGAAGTTATCGCCGCTGCATGCCGCTCTGACCCTAGCGCTGTCGATAAATGGGACGAGACACTCACCAAAGAACTCGCATGCCTCCAACCAGATGACATTCTGGAGTTCGACCGCATCTTCGACGAACTAGCGGACCGGGCATACAGAAGGGATCTTTGGGGAGTCGCTAGCATGGTCAACGGGGGTGCCTCCGACGACGGATTCTACTACTTCCGCTGCTGGTTAGTTGGAATGGGCCAGCGCGTCTACGAGGCTGCGCTTACCGACCCGGATAGTTTGGCGGATGTGGTGATTCCGCCCGAGCAGGATGCCGAGGCCGAAATTTACGCAGCGGCACAACGCGCATGGGAGAAGGTCACGGGCCGGGAAGGCGAGTACCCGCTCTGTCTTCCCGCCCGAAATGATGGCGGACAGTTGAAGGGCGAGAAGTGCAACTGGAACAACAAGGCCGAGGTGCGAAAGCGGTTCCCCCGCTTGGCAGCCATCTATCTGGACGAGGAGTAAGGGTGACACACTTTCTCGCCATTGAAACCTCCTGCGATGAAACGGCCGCCGCCGTTTTCACCGACGAGCCGGTGATTCTGTCCAGCATCATCGCCTCGCAGACGGATCTGCATGCCCGCTTTGGCGGTGTCGTGCCGGAGGTGGCCGCTCGCGCTCACTTGCAGCGCTTGTTGCCGGTTATCGATGAGGCGTTGAAACAGGCTGGTGTGCGTCTGCAAGACATCGGCTGCATCGCCGTCCACAATACGCCGGGATTGGTCGGCGCTCTGCTCGTCGGCGTCAGTGCGGCCAAGATGCTGGCGATGACGCTGGATGTGCCGCTGGTCGGCGTCAATCACATCGAGAGCCATATCTACGCCGCTCGCTTGGCGGCGGGACGCGACATTTTCCCCTGCATCGGCCTGGTCGTCAGCGGTGGACACACGATTTTGTTTCATTGCCGAAACGCCCTGCATTTCGAGATGCTCGGCGGCACGCTCGACGACGCGGCCGGCGAGGCGTTCGACAAGGTGGCCAGTCTCCTCGGTCTGGGGTTTCCCGGCGGTCCCGCCGTCGAGCGCGAGGCGGAACAAGGCGATGCAAACGCCTTCACGCTGCCGCGCTCGTTCCTGCGCGAAGATCGGCTCGACTTCAGTTTCAGTGGTTTGAAAACGGCCGTGCTTTACGCGCTGGCGGGACAAAGCCAACCGCGTCCAGCACCGCCGCCCGCTGGACAAAAACGCGCCAATCTCGCCGCCAGTTTCCAGAAGGCCGTCGTCGATGTGCTGGTCGCCAAGTCGCGGCAAGCGCTGCGGCGCACCGGCCTACGCCGCTTGGCCGTCGGCGGCGGCGTCGCCGCCAATCGCTGTTTACGCATGGCTCTGGAAGCGATGACGCAAGACGAAGGGGCGGAGTTGTTCATCCCGCCGTTGTCGCTTTGCACTGACAATGCGGCGATGGCCGCCGTCGCGGTCGAGAAATGGCGTCAGCGGAATTGGGCCGCGCTCGATCTCGACGCGGTTCCCGCCTGGACGCCGCTGTTGCCGACTTGAGTTATTCCACGCATTTTTCACGGAATTTCCTCAGATTCTCCTCGACTCAAACCACTGTAGCGTTCTCGTGCATTTTGTTCGTCCTGCCGAGGGGCGGCCGTTCCTTTGCGGGCAAAAAGTCCTTGCATTTCCTTCGTCTCAGCGACGGCGCGGTTATAGTTGCTCGGAATCAGGGAGGACGCCGCGACCATCAGGATGTTGGCCGGTCCCTCCCGTGGAAATCTCAAGAGATCCCCACCACCATGAAAAAACTTCTCCCCTGCGCGTTGCTGGCCCTGGCCGTCTCCGGTTTCACGGCGACCACGTCGTTCGCCGGTTGCACCTTCGGCTTGTTCTATAACCGCTGTGGTTGCTGCGGCTGCGGCGCCAAGTTCTGCGTTCGCCAGTACAACGCCTTCAGTCCGGTATGCTCCGGCACCGTGTTCTGTGACGGTTGCTGCCCGTTCGGAAGTGGCGGCGGTGGCGGCCCCGGTTACGGCCCTGGTTTCGGCGGCGGCTGCGGCCCGTGCGCCGGCGGCATGTGTCCGAGCGGCGGCTGCGGCCTGAACTATTCCGGCGTCATGAGTTGCCCGGCGGGTGGCTGTGCCGATGGCAGTTGCCTCGGCTCACTGCCGGCGACCGAGGGAGCGGCTCCAGGCACTACCACGCCGCCGGCCTCGAATCCGGTCGTGATGCCCGCGCCGCTGCCCAGCCCGACCTCGCAGGTCGCCAACGATCGGCCGATCCAGAACGCCGCCTATCGTCCGGTCAGCTATCCGGCTCCTCGTACCGCTAGCCCGGTTCGGATGCAGCCGCAGATCATGGTCGCTCCCTCGTACTGGGGCAACTAAGACACGCATTCAAAATGCCGATTTAACCAACCCGCAGTGCCAGCAAGGGACTCAAGGAAATCCCTTGCTGGCGCTGCGGGTTGGTTTGTCAAAGCACTTTCATGCCGCCCTTTTCAGCGGCTCTCTCTCACCGCATAGTTCTCGGTAGGCATGGAGAGTATCAGCGGCACAGCGTTCCCACGTAAACGGTTTGGCCGTCTCGACCGCGCCCTTACGGAGACTGTGCCACCAGTCGTCATCGGTGACGACACGCTGTATGGCCTGACGCCAACCGTCGAGATCCAGCGGCTCGATCAGGTGCGCTTGCCCGCCAACCGTCTCGACGAGAGCGCCCGCCGTCGAGGCCAGCACCGCCCCGCCGCAAGCCAGCATCTCCACCGGCGGCAACCCGAAGCCTTCGTAAAACGACGGAAATACCAGCGCCCGCGCTCCGTTGTACAGCGCCGCCAAATGTTCCTCCGCAATATAATTGCGATACAGTACGCCGCGTTGCCGCGCTCCGCTTTCGAGAAATTCGGCCACATCCGCGGCGTTCCATCCCCAACCGCCGACCAAGAGCAGCGGCCAATTCGAGCGCACTTGTTCGGGCAAACTGCAATAGGCGTGCAGCAGCGTCATGATGTTCTTGCGCGGCTCGATGGTACCGACGTAAAGCAGATAACGCGGCGGCAAATCCAAACCGCGCAGGGTTTCGGCTACCTCAGCGGACGGCAGCGGCACTAGCCCCGGACGAATGCCGTTGTACGTCCGCGTGACCTGATGCGGTGCCAGCCCCAAGGTTTGAATTACTTCGCGGCGCACGAAATCGGAGACCGTGAAGAAATGGATGCACTGCGCCAAGCCGCGACGGAAATGCTCCTCGAACTGGGCGACGCGCTCGGCCGGATGCCATTCCGGATGCAACAGCACCGAGAGATCGTGCAGCGTGGTCGCCGTGGGACAATCGCACGGCAGCGGAATGAAGTTCGGTTCGTGGTAGAGATCGTAGTTTTTCCAGCGGCAGAGTTGACGGAAGATGGTTCGCCGCGCGACTCGGCCCGATGTTCGCAAGGCTTGGAACATCCGCTGGCGTAGGCTGAGGCGAGCGGTTGTTTTCGGCGGAGCCGTCGAGACGCTGGGAGGCGGCATCCGTGTGCTACGGAATCGCATCCAGGCCGCCTGCGCATGCTGACCGAGAAGCCCAGGAAATGTATCGATAACGTCTTCTCCAGATTGCTGGCGCAGGCAGCGCAGCAACTCCGCCGTGTAATGGCCGACCCCTGTTTTGGCCGCCCCCGCCGCAGCCAAATAATTCATGACAATGCGCATGGGATCCCCCTCCCCTCTGCTCCGACTTCGTGGGTTCCGGACCACGAAAGGACGCAGTTTGGACGTGATGAGAGGCTGTAACCGTATGCAGTAGGTCCGGCGAGCCGAGCCGGACTTTTGACGAAGTGCCGCTCGGCTCGCAGCACCTACCGCATGCGGTTACGGACTCTTACTCAGCCATCCCCCCGGATAGCTGCTAACCCGCGATCTTGTGCCTGGTCTGGATGTGATTCGTACTTATTTCAACTCCGCCGCACAGTTGGCGATAGACGCGGAGCGTATCGGCGGCGCACTGTTCCCAGGTGAAAGGTCGGGCTGTTTCGACCGCGCCCGCGCGGAGACTGTGCCACCAGTCGTCATCGCTGACAACACGCTGCATGGCCTGACGCCAACCGTCGAGGTCCAGCGGTTCGATCAAGTGCGCTTGCCGGCCAACCGTCTCGACAACAGCGTCGGCCGTCGAGGCCAACACCGCGCCGCCGCAAGCCAGCATCTCTACGGGAGGCAACCCGAAGCCTTCGTAAAACGACGGGAACACCAGCGCCCGCGCTCCGTTGTATAGCGCCGCCATATGGCGATCCGGCACATAGCCGAGATGGATCACGTCCGACGCATTCCCCTTGGCGTCGAGAAGACGAGCCACATCGGCGGAATTCCAGCCCCAACCGCCCACGAGAACAAGCGGAAAATCTCGACGAATGCGCTCATCCAGGGCGCGATACGCATGGAGCAAGGTCAGCAAATTCTTGCGCGGCTCGATGGTGCCCACGTAGAGCAGATAGCGAGGCGGAAGACCGAGCCGGCGCAACGAATGCCGCACTTGTTGTTCGGGCAGCGGCGCCAAACCGGGACGAATGCCCATATAAGTGCGCGTCACTTGTTCGGGGCGCAGGTTGAGCGTGCGCAGAATCTCTTGCCGCGCGGATTCGGAAATAGCCAGGAAGTGGACGCACTGTTTCAACCCGCGACGAAAACGCCGCTCGAAATGGGCGACGCGGTCGGCCGGATGCCATTCGGGATGCAGCAGCACCGACAGATCGTGCAGCGTGGCCACCGTGGGCAGATCGCTGGGCAGCGGGATGAAGTTCGGCTCGTGATAGAGATCGTATCCACCGCCCGAGCAGGCGGCGCGGAAGTTATGCGCCAGCAGCCATTGTCCCGAACCACGCAGCGAACGCATGGCTCGGCCGCGCCAGCCATCGTTCCTCTTGGTCTTGTCCAGCGGATTCGGCGAAGCAACGGGTGCGGGACCGCTGCGGCGTTCGAGACGCGAACGCACCCGCGCCCAGATCGAGCGGGCACGACACAGCCAGCCGCTGGGAAAGGAACAAATCTCCTCCCGCGCCGTCTGCTGGCGCAGACAGCGCAGCAGTTGCGTCGTGTAATGGCCGATGCCCGTCATCGGCCCAGCCGCAGCTAGGCCATTCACCAGCACGCGCATGATGGACTCGTTCTCTGGTCCCTTGCGGATCGAATCTCGACCAGCCCGCCGCGTCCACAAGGGATTCCCTTGCTGGCGCTGCGGGCTGGTAAAAACGACTATTTTAGGCGCTTCTCGCCAGCGCTCGCGGCGCCTCGCCCTGCCACTTCTGGAACTCGGTCACGAACTGCTTGACCGCCTCATCCGTCTTGGGATGGCCGCACATCTGCGGGAAAAACTTCGGCGGCACGGTCAGAATGTCGGCGCCGGCCTGCATCGCCTCATTGATGTCCGCAATATGCCGAATGCTGCCGACGATGATTTCCGAGTCGCTGTTCCATTCGCGCAAGGTCGTATGCACCTGCCGCACCACCGAGCCGGCATCATAGCCCACATCGCGGATTCGGCCCCAGAATAGGCTGACGTAGTTCGCCCCGGCGCGAGCGGCCATGATCGCCTGATTGTACGACATGCAGCAGGTGCAATTGACGCGGATACCACGCCGCCGCAACTCGGCGATCACTGCCAGTTCGTTCCAGCCGATCGGCACCTTAATGTTCAGGTTCGGATAATGGCCAAAGTGACTGAGAAATTCCTCGGCTTGCGGCAGCATCTCCTCAGGATCGGCCGTGAACACTTCGACGCTGAGCGGAATATCGGAGTTGTATTTTTTCAAGACACCGATCATGTCGTTAATATGTTCGCGGAAATCGCGGCGCTGTTCCTTTGACAGAATCGACGGATTGGTCGTCACGCCGCTGGGGAAGCCGCGCTTGAGACATTCGTCCAATTCTTCCAGGTTGGCGGTGTCAACAAACAGCTTCATACTCTTATTTCTCTCTCATTTGGGTCAAAATCCATTCCGCCGCTTCCGCCAGATCGCGCACATATCGATCGGGTTGGCAGCGTCTTCGGCCGCTATACGACGTCTCGACGAGGAGACTACGACAGCCGGCCGCTTGCCCGGCGGCCACATCGCTCCAGCGATCGCCGACGAGGAAGCTGCGTCGCAGGTCGATCGGCCATCGTCGCGCCGCCTCCAGTATCATCCCAGGGCGCGGCTTACGGCAGGCGCAATCGTCCTCGTTGTCGTGATAGCACGCCAGCACCTCCAGCATCGGTAGTTCCGTCCGCAGCTGTTCGTGAATCGCCTCCACACCTTCGCGTGTTTGCAGGCCGCGAGCCACATCCGGCTGATTCGTCACCACCACAAGCAAAAACCCTGCGGCATGCAGCCGCCGCACGGCCTCCGCCGCGCCGGACAACAACTCGAATTCGCCGACATCAGCCGGCGGATGCGTGATGCCGTCGCGCACGAACATCCGATTGAGGACGCCGTCGCGGTCCAGAAAAACAGCAGGCCGGAGGCAGTCCATCATGACAGTCCGCCTCAGCATCAGGCCGCGCGACGGCCGGACGATTCCCATTTCATCTCAACCGCTCGCAAAGCCGGATGCGAAACCATCAGGTGCCAGATAACTCCCTGGAAAGCCTCGGCGTGAGGCGTCACGGTTGTCGAATTGACTGTCGGCACGATGACGCAGGCGTCGGCCACGCGGGCCGTGTAACCGCCGTTGCGACCGACGATGCCGCAAATCGTCGCGCCGACTTGCTGAGCATATTCCAGGGCACGGACGAGGTTGGAACTGATGTTGCGTTCGATGTCACCGCCGCCGACGGAGAGAATGAACACCATGTCGCGGTCGCACAGCCGGCTGCCAGCCAACCAGCGCACAAACACGGTTTCCCAGCCTTCGTCATTGACGCGGGCCGTCAACTCCGCGACGTTGTCCGTGGGCGAATAGGTTTCGATCTGGGCGATTTTGCGAAAATCATTGACCATGTGCCCGGCATTGGCGGCCGAACCGCCGACACCGAGTACGAACAGCCTTCCGCCGCGCTCGCGCAGCCTGACGAGCATGCCCACCATGCGGTCGATGGTCTGCGTATCGATTTGGGCGAGGATCTGCATGGCATCGTGGATGTAATCGGTTGTATGAGACATGCGGCCTCTTAATATTGAGGATTAAGGATTGTTGATTGTTCGTTCCCGCTAGGCGCTGCGAGCCTGGAGATACCTATGCGTCTCCTCCAGACCGCGAGGCGAACCGATTTCGTAGAACCGCTGCGTCACCTCATGGCCGGCCAATTCGCCGTCAGCCGCCATCGCGCTGAGGACATCGGCGAGATCAGACGGTTCATTGGCCGGCAGCGACGCCAGCACTTCGCTTGTCAACAAGGTCGCGCCGTAATCGATGTGCTTCATCTCGGGCGTCGGCGAGCGTTTGCTATAACATAACAGCCGTCCGTCGCGGAAGACGACATTGCTCCTATCCCAGCGATTTTCATTGTAAATCACGGTCATGAGACCGAGCACTCGGCTTGCAACGAAGTTCGCCAACACCGCTCGATAATCAATATCCATATACGAATCGCCGTAGAGTACCCAGAACACCGGCCCCAGCCGATCCAGTGCACGCCGCAATGCTCCGCCGGTGCCCAGCAGGCGATCGCCATCGTAGGAGTATTGCAGTTCCAGACCGTGCGCTGCGCCATCACCGAGGTACTGCTCGATCTGCTCACCGAGATAGCCCAGGCAGAGAACGACGCGACGAATACCATTGCGGCGCAGCAAGGCGAGTTGATGATCGATGAACGGCCGGCCCGCGACCTCGACCATCGCCTTGGGAATGGTTTGAGTGATCGGCCGCAAACGTGTCGCCAAGCCGCCCACCAGCAGCGCCGCCGGCACCGTCGCAATGTCCACTCGACAGACTCCTTTCTCCGCGTTCTGCCAGCCCGCAGCGCCAGCAAGGGAAGTCCCTTGCTGGCGCTGCGGGCTGGCAAAAGGTCGATTATGCCGCTACGCATTTTGTCCCTTCAAAATCGAAGCGAAAGCGCACTTCACGCAATTTCGTCTGCGCCATGGCGCGGCGCAAGCGCGTCTTGTCCTCGGCGTAGAACATCAGGAAACCGCCGCCCCCCGCGCCGATGAGTTTGCCGCCTAGCGCGCCGTTGGCTCGCGCCAACTGATACCAGCGATCAATCTCCGGGTTGCTCATGCCGCCGCTGCGTTTTTTCTTGTGTTCCCAATGCACATTCATCAGTTCGGCGAAGCGCACTAGATCGCCGTCCTCCAACGCCTCCTTACTTTGTTGGCCCAATTCCTTGACGAAATGCAAATTATCTACCATGCGCTGGTCGTGCTTCTTACTCTTATCATCTTGCTCTTTGAGAATGCTCGACGCGGAGCGGCTATAGCCGGTGAAGAACAGCAGCAAATTGTCTTCAAGATTGTAAAGAGTCTCCGATGTGATGCGCAGCGGCCACGCCTCAACCTTTCCACCCGGCTGAAATTGGAAACACGTCAGTCCACCGTAGGCGGCGATATATTGGTCTTGTTTGCCGATCGGTTCCTTGAGTTGATCGATTTCGATATGGCAGGCTTGCTCGGCCAAGTCGCGCGGATGAATGAGGTTTTTCTTGTGCGTGTGCAGGGCTTTCAGCAGGGCCGTCGTGAAACTGCCCGACGAACCCAGGCCAGTACCCGCCGGAATGTCGGCCATGCTGGTAATCTCCAGCCCAGATACTTCGACTCCCACTAGACGCAGCGATTCGCGCATGATGGGATGATGGATTTCGTCGATGCTGTGGACTCGTTCGAGCTTGGAATACTTGATGATGAGTTCGGGAACAAAGGTATGGTGCAGTGTGATGCACACATATTTATCGATGGCTGCCGCGATTAAAAAACCCGTGTGCTTCTCATAGTAAGAGGGCAAATCCGTGCCCCCGCCGCCCAAGGAAATTCGCAGCGGGCTGCGCGTAATAATCATATAGCCTTCCTCAACTCCGGCCTGTGATTGACAGACGACGGTTGAACCGTCGATTGTCGATAGACTTGCTCGACTACTTCCAGCGCCGCGATGGCGTCTTCCAACGTCCCGGATGGCTGCTGTCCCGCGGCAATGCACGCGCAAAAATGGCTGAATTCGTTTCGCCAGGATAGATCCTCGCCGGGATACTCCCAGATGGTCGTTTCCGGCGGCCCCATTTGCGGCAACATGCGATAGAACGACAAGCGCTCGACGCCGTAGCTGCCGCCGAGACCGTCAATCTGCAATTTGCCGTCGCGACCGAAAACCTCGAAGCAAAATAGGTTCTTCCATTCGGTGCAACTGGCGTGCAGCCATGCCATTTGCCCCTGCGCCGTTCGCAGCGCCAAAAAACCGTTATCCTCGACCGGCATTTTCCAGAAGTACGTATCGACGAAGCCGTGAACATCGACGAAATCGCCGAGAAACCAGCGCGACAGATCGATGAGATGAACGCCCTGATCGAGCAGTTCGCCGCCGCCGGCGATGGCAGGATCGGCACGCCATTCGCGGTCGTAACCGAGGCGGCCGCCGTGCCCGTAGCGGGCGCGGATGTACAGCAATGGTCCCAGTTCGCCGGCGTCATGGATCGCCCTAGCCTTGAGGAATGCCGGATGAAAGCGATGGTTAAAGCCCACTTTGATGAAAACGCCTGCCTCGCGCGCCGCCTGCACGGCCGGCCGCAATTCCTCCGCATATCGCGCTGCCGGCTTCTCGACGAGAACATGCTTGCCCTGCCTCACGGCGGCAAGAGTGACTGTTGCTAGCGCGGCGTTGACAGTGGAGACAATAACCAGATCGACATCGGACCGAGCGACGCAGGATTGCCAATCCGGTTCGACCTCGCAAGCCGAATACCGCGCGGCCAACTGCTGCGCTCGCTGGTGATTGGTGTCGGCCACGGCCACGAGTTTAACGTCTGGAGGCAGAGCGGCAGCTCGTTTCTGACCGATGAGACCGCAACCGATGATCGCTACGCGCATTGCCATTGTTGTCCTCGATCTTCGGGAACGATCCGTCGCAGAGTGTAAATGTCGCTTTTGGCTAGTTTCTGTTGGCGAGCCGGCAGTTCGGCCCAATTATCCCAGACGGCGCTGAGCAAGCGCCCCGTGATGCCGTCGCTGCTGCCGGATGCGAGGAACGCGGCCAGAGCCGCCCCTTTCTCGAATCCCGCACCGCCTTGCTCGCGCTGCTTCAGCGATCGCTCATAGAACGCCTGGCCGACGCGCTCCGGCCCCGCCTCCAGCACCTGATCGAGCAGCCGCGTGTTCAGTGCGCCCGGCGCGATGGCGTTGACATCAATATTGTTGTCGCGCACTTCCTCGGCCAGCGTCTCGGTGAAGCGCACGATCGCCGCCTTGGAGGCGGCATAGGAACTGAGGCGGGGCAGCGGTGCCGTCGCGCCGCCGCCGGAGAGATTGATAATCTTGCCATAATTTTGCCCGCGCAAGTGCGGCAAAACCGCGCGGCACATTAGCACCGTACCGAACAGATTGATTTGCAGCGCTTGTACCCACTCGTCCCAATCGTTGTCCTCAATCCGGCCCATCGGCCCATAGACACCGGCATTATTCACCAGGATCGTCAGATTCGGCAGCGTCTCCAGCGCGTGAGTGACAACGGCTTGACAGTCTTCCGCACGGGAGACATCGCCCGCATGACTGGCGACAATCTGCCCCGGTCGCGCGTGCGCGGTTAACTCGGCCTCAACCTGACGCAAGCGTTCCGCGCCGCGAGCCACCAGCAACACGCTGGCTCCCACGTTCACGAAATGGCTGGCGATGGCTTGGCCTAGTCCCTGATTCGCTCCGGTGATGATGGCCGAACGATCGCTGAGGTCCATGTCGTCTCCTTCACGAAGAACGCTTACCAGCCCGCAGCGCCAGCAAGGGAACCCTTGCTGGCGCTGCGGGCTGGTAAGCGTGTCACGCGGCGCGTTTCCCCGTGGCGAAATAATGGATGCGCGGATCGTCGCCCAGCACATCCGCCAGAAAATGATTTGGATCAATAACGCACGATTGACGCATACGCGCGTTGACATCCATCGGCCGCAAATTGCGGTAACTCGGCCATTCCGTGGCGATGACGGCGAGGTGCGCCCCGTTGAGAGCCTCAAGGGGGCCAGTTGTCAGTTCCAGCACACGGTTCAAATCCGGCGGCAGCGAATACACGGCCGGATCGTGACCACGGACGCCCACGCCCCGATCGTGCAAGAAGCGGCAAAGCTCGACGGACGACGAACGCCGCAGCGTGCTTGTGCCGGGCTTGTAGGTTAGACCGAGTACCGCGACCACCGGCTGTTCGATGCCCCTCAGCACTTGGTCGATATGTTGGCGCATCCAGTTCTTGTGTAGCTCGTTGCTGGTCAGCACGCCTTGCAGCATTGGCGTTTGCACTTGCACCTCCTGGCCGCGCCGTACCAGGAAACGCAGATCGCGGGCCAACGTACCGCCCGCGAACGCCCCTCCCGGCGACAGGTATGCGCGCGGACCGATTCGGCCTTCGCTCTTCAGCCCGCACTCGACTTCCTTGGCGTCCGCCCCAACTTCCTCGCACAGCCGGGCCAGTTCGTTGATGAACGTCACCGACGTGGCCAGGAAGGCGTTCAGGGCGTGCTTGGTCATTTCGGCGGATTCGAGCGACATCCACTCCAACCGCGAGCCGAACGGCGCGAATAATTCGCTGAGTCGCTGTTTTTCGCTGTCTTCCTGAATGCCAAGAACAATACGTTCCGGATGGCAAAAGGCGTCTATGGCTTTGCCGAGTCGCAAATTTTCTGGCGAATAAGCGAAACGCAGTCCCTTGCCCGACCAATCGCACTGCAAGGATCTTGTGAATCCGACGGGCACCTGCGAAGAGATAAGCACCAGCGTCCCCGACTTCAGGACCGGCGCGATTTCCTCCAATCGAGCGCGGACGAAATCAACATCCGCCTCGTCCTGCTCGTTGACGGGTGTATCGAACGTCACCCAGAGAATATCGGCCTGCTCCAGCGCGACGGCCGGTTCGGTGTGGAAGGAGACATGCTTTGCGGCCAACTCCGCGGCGAGCAGTTCGGGCAAACCGGGTTCCTGCAAGGGTGGTTGACCGCGATGCAACTCCGCGATGACGTGGGCGTCGGGATCGAGGCCGGCGACCCGATGGCCGGCCCGCGCCAGACAAGCCGCCGTGACGCAGCCGAGATGCCATAGGCCATAGACGACAACGCGCATTCCGTTGCTCCCTTGTCGGCCGTTTTAGGCCACGTCGCGCCGCTGATCGAGTATCCACGGATTGCTCTGCAAGTAGTGCAGGGTCCGCAGCACCGACTCGCGGATGGTCAACCTCGGCTTCCAACCCAGAGAGCGGATTTTCACGGTGTCCAGGAAGATAAACGGGCTGTCTCCAATCCAGCCGCGCTCGCCTCCGCTATAACACCGCTGCGGTTTCAGGTCCAGATGAGAACAAATCCAGCCAAGCGAGTCGTTCACCTGGCAATACTCTTCCGTACCCAGATTGAAGATATTCACCGGCTCCTTCGCCTTGTCGATAACCAACAGCATGGCGTCGAGGCAATCTTGAACGTACAGATACGACTTGCGCTGCCGGCCGTTGCCGAGTACCTCAATTTGGTGGGGGTTATCGCGCAGTTTGCGATAAAAATCGAACACATGTCCATGCGTATAGCGCTCGCCGAGGATGGACACGAAGCGAAAAATGTAACCTTGGAAGCCGAATCCCGCAACGTAGGCGGCAATCAGCCCTTCGCCGGCCAGTTTCGAGGCACCGTACAAACTGGTCTGGACGGGAAATGGGGCGTCTTCGGGAGTTGGGAAAACTTGTGGTTCTCCGTAGATCGAGCCGGTGGAGGAAAACGCCAGGCGACGAATGCCGTTGGTGCGCATCGCTTCCAGAACGTGGAAAGTGGCGAGGGCGTTCTGTTCCAAATCCTTGCCGGGATGCTCCGTGCCGAAGCGGACATCGGCGTTGGCCGCGAGGTGAAACACGAAATCGTGTCCCACCATCGCGCGCTTCAAATCGGGCAGCGCCAGCAAATCACCTTCAATCAGCGTGAACCGCGCCGACTGCGCGGCTGCTTCGAGAAAGGCACGCTGCCCCGTCGAAAAGTTATCGTAAACCGTCACCGAATGCCCATCGGCCAGCAGGCGATCGGTGAGATTACTGCCAATAAAACCGGCACCGCCGGTGATAAACATCTTCATGCACGAGACTCCATCTCAGGAATCAAGAATCAGTCGCAGGAGTCAGGGGTCAGGAATCAGGAGTCAGGAATCAGGAATCAGGGGTCAGCGAACTGTTTTCTGTCTCTGATTCCTGACTCCTGACCCCTGATTCCTGCGACTGATTCCTGATTCCTGACCCCTGACTCCTGTTTCGGCGATTAAATCGACATAGTCCACCGTGATCGGCGTCTTGCCTGCGCTGACGATGCCGAACTGCACGCCATCCATGTCTTCGCGGATATCAAAAGTCAGTATTTGATTTTCCCAGCGGCCGGGTGCCGAAAAGTCGGTGCCGCGCAGCGAGCGTTCGGCCAACGGCATCGGCGGCGACAGGCAGCCGACGCGGAGAGAAGCGACCTCATTCGGAATGGTGTTGTCATCCACCTTGAGCGTGCATTCGAGGCGATAACGCCCGGGAGGTAGAAACAACCGCGCGGTATAGCTGAAACAACAGGGGAAGTCCACGGCCGCGCGACGAACGCGCCCGCCGCTCGCCGCAGGGTCGGCGTCATCGCTGAAGGGTGTGCCGGGGTTGAGCGGAAATTGCTTCTCCGCTTCCAGCCGCATACGGGCTAAGTGGGGAAACGGCCGCTCCTCTTCAAGTCCGGGGAGGCTCTCCGCGAAGACGAGAAGATGGGCCAGGCGGATAGGTTCCGTTCCCGGTCGCGGTCGCACCTGAATGCGATCCCATGCTCGATCGCGCAGCGCGGCGGACAACGGCAGCAACCGCGATTGAATGCCGGGTTTGCCGTAGGCGAATCCCGTCCACGGCACGCCGGGAACCGGCACGCTGGCGAGCCGTTCGTCGCCGCGATAAAAATCCAGGTCCAGCCGGTCGTCGAAATTCGCGCCGAGGTCGAGAAGTTGGCCCGTGATCGGCCGGGCAAAACGAACTTCGCAGGGGTGATCCGCTTCGACGGCGATGGTGCCGGGAGCATCGGCGACGGACAGGTTCGCCTTGGGCTGAGCCAGGCAAGCCGGCTCGATGGGGCCAATAAACGAGCGTTGCCGGCACAGGTGAGCGGCAAGACGGCTGCGCAGAAAACGATCGAAGGGCGGCACACGCAACGAATCGTAAAGCCAGATCTCATCCGCGCCGACCGCGATCTTTTTGATCGGCTCCCCGAAATGCAGGGCGAGGACGGCCGGTGTGACGCCGACAAATGGATCGTCGCGCTGCACGAGGAGAAACCGGTACGGCGGCATGCGAAGATCATCGCCGTCCGGCAGAAAGTGAGCGGGATTGCAACCATGAAACCAGGGATCGCCCTGCGGCGAAAGGGCATTGATTACGACGTGTTCTCGACAAAACCAGCCGGTGGAGCGAGCCAGCCAGTAACCGCCCAGACCGCGCAGCGGGCCATGCTCGCGCGCCAGCCGGTCGAGCGCCTGCGCCAGCGGCGGGTACGGTTGTTCAAATGTCGTTCTGTCGATGTTCGGCAATAGCGCGGTGGCGCGCTGTCCGGCGAACAGGATGACGCCCATCGGCACCACCACACCGGCCGCGCGTGCGATCCGGCCTGGCAGCCAGCACATCAGCAGAGGCAGGAGCAGCGCGGGGAGAAACCAGCAGGACAGCGTGTAGCGGCCGATGGCCGCTTGATGCGACATGCCCAGGACGAACAGCGCGCCCAGAATACAAGCCGGCGAGAACGCGAACGTCAACGATGCCAGCAGAACCGCCGAACGATCTCGGCCAAGGTCGTCCGGCGTCTCGGTGGCGCGCCGCAGTTTTGCCCCAATGATGAGCGCGACCGCCAGCAGGTGCAGTGGAATCAGCGCGCACAAGAGGCGGTCCTTCGCGATGCTCTCGAACAAGCGGCGCAGCATGCGAAACAGATCGGGGAAATGTAGCCGTGCAGACGTCGTTTCAACTTCCAGCAGGTGAAATCCGAGCCGTTGAAAGGCTCTCTGAATCGCCAACGAGAGCAGAAACGCCATTCCCAGAAGGGCGAGTTGCACAGCCGCTTGCCGGACGCCGATCACTTTTCGCGCGGCCAATATGACCAACGCCAGCGTCAGAGGAGCGAGAAATTGAGCCACCAGCAATTTATCGGAGAATGCCCCCAATCCGCCGATCAGCAGGAAGGCCATCGCGGTAATCCACGATTGGCCGCGACGTTGAGAATAAACTGTCAGCGTCAGCAGAAAGAGTCCAACGAGGATGGTGCCGACGTGGCTGCCGGGATGGACGAGCAAGCAATTGCGTCCGCCGCAGTTATCTCCGAGGTTCGCGACGGCGAGCAGGATGACGCCACAACCGGCCGCGGTCAGAGTCATCGGCCAACGCAGTCCACTCAAGCGTCCTAGCCAAACGAGGATGGCCGCTATGCTCAGATGTAACGCCAGGCAATAGGCCAGGAATGCGGCGGGCAGATTGGGCGTCAACCACTGGCAGGGCAACAAGAGAAGCAAATCCGGGAACACATAGGGAGCGCCCGGCAGATGCCAGTCGGTCACGTCGCGGCCGTGCAGCAGATCATCACATTGGGCAGGGCTTAACAGATTATCGGAATTGAAAGCTCGCGGACTGATGAGGTAACTGTTGGCGAGCAGGAACAGACTGATCGGCAGCAGAACAGCGACGAATCCCGGCAACAAAAATGTCCGCAACACCTCGCCCCGTTGCTCCGCCTTGTCCTGCATGGCGTCTCCGACCCCTTGTTGACGAACGGCCGGCCGTTCGCCTGACGATTGCTTGCTTTTGCCCTAGGCAGCCGAACGATCGGCGCAGGCGGCCGGTTCGTTGGAATGCACGCTCGAACGATCGGCGGACCGCATCCAGGAGGGGCTGAATTTGCCGAAGCGAACACGCAGAATATCCAGCATATTCCGCCAATTTCCCGCCACGAGTTCCAGACGGCTATCACCGTCGTCGCGCCAACGTACACCGATTTCCTTGATGTGATAGCCGCGCTGTTCCGCCAAGTGCAGAATCTCCACGTCGAACATGTACCCGTCAACGCGCTGGCGTCCGAAGAGGTCACGGGCCACGGCCGCACGGAAGAACTTGAAGCCACATTGCGTATCACGAATGTGCCACATGCCTAGCAAGGAGTGCATGGCCAGTGCGAAGGCACGCGAGCCGAGTTGCCGGTACAACGGCTGTGGCGTCTCGATGCGCGAATCGGCCACGGCACGCGAACCGATGATGATGTCGTAACCCTCGCCAAACCAGGGCAGCACCTTATCCAATTCCTCAATGGGCGTCTTGAAGTCGGCGTCGGCAAAGCCGATGATTTGCCCCGTCGCCCGCGCCACGCCCAGACGGATGCCGCGCCCTTTGCCGCCGCGCTCGGCGCTGCCGAAGACGCTCAGACGCGGATCAAGGCACGCCAGCTCGGCGACCGCTTCGCGCGTACCATCGTTGCCGTCCGCCGCCACGATGATTTCGTAGGAGAGACGCCGTTGATCCAGATAGGTTTGCGTTTGCTCGATGGCGTGACGAATGCGTCCCACCTCGTTATAAGCGGGGAGAATCAAACTGAGACAGGGAGTGTCGGCCATGTCCTCCGCTCCTGAAATCCGCTGAGAAAGATCGGGCGCGGCCACATAAACGCTACGCGAATGGTGCCTCATTCCGGCCACGCTTGTATCCCAGGCGATATTCTCGGTCAAGTCCACTCCCCTGTCTGGAGGTAGGTGCCGCGAGCCGAGCGGCACTCGCAGTCCGGCTCGGCTCGCCGGACCTACGGCATTCGGTTATTTTTCTGCCGCGATGCGTGTGACCTCGACGTAATCCAGCGTCACCGCCGTCTTGCCGAGAGTCATCACACGGTACTCAACCAGATCGAGTTCATCCTCGGCGTCGAAGGTGATGCTGAAGACGGCGTATTGATCGGCAGAGGCGAAATCGCCGCCGCTCAGCATGCGACTTTGGAGCAATTGCTGTCCGCCACAAGCGGAACTATCGATCATGGCGACCGCGTCGGAGGAAGTGTTGTCTTCCACTTTGAGAGCGAAATCGATGCGATAGCGACCCGGCGAGAGCGGAGTGTAGGGACCATAGGCCATGCATCCCTGGAAGGACGCCGCCGCCTGTCGCGCCTGGCCCGCACTGGCCGACGCATCGGCGAGGTTGGTCACCTCGGCGGAGTCGAGACGGGCCATTTTTTCGCCTTCATAACGGCGATAGGGATCGGTCGGAATAGCTCGCTCGGATCGCAACGGCAGCCATTCATCGAAGACGAGAAAGTGACCGATGGTGAATTGTTGCGGCCGGCCAAGCGGAGTGATACGCACCTCATTGAAGCCTAGCTTGCGGCAAGCGAGCGGCACTTGCACGAGTCGAGATTGCAAGCCCGGTTTGCAGTAGGCAATCTCCGACCCCGTCCATTCGACGGCGGGAACGTGCGTCTGGCCCAATTCTTTGCCGCCACGGAGAAAGAGCAGACTATATTCATCGGCAAAATCCGCGCTGATGTCGATCATCGCGCCAGTGGTCGGTCGGTCAAAGCGGACGGTGAATGAGTTGCCGCGTGCAAGGTGAATGGTGCCGCGCGCATCGCACGCTGTAAGATTTCGCTTCGGCTTGCGCAGCGAGCTTGGCTCGGTTGGGGCAAGGAAGGGCTTATCCCGAACCAAGCGTTGCGCCAGTTGCGCCCGCAGAAACAATTCGAGTTGGCGATTAGCCAGGCGATCGTAACGCCATATCTCGTGGTGTTCCGTGGGGATGATCTCGACCGGTTTGCCGAAGCGCGCCAGGATGTGTTCGGGATCGGGGCCGGCCTCGCCGTTGGTGGGCACGATCACGAAGTTATAGTCCGGGAGCGACAGATCATGAGGATTATCACCGAGAAAAGCATTGGGATTGAAGCCATGAAACCAGGGCACGCCCCAGGAGAGGATCGGTAACACGTCCACTCGTTCTTGCGTGAGATAGTGCGACTCGCGCGCACGCCAATACTCGGCGAAACCGCGCAGCCGACCGTGCTTGCGAACGAGTTCATCGAGAGCCTGAGCCAGCGGCGGATAACGCCGCGCGAATCCGTCCGTTCGCAGCGGTTCGGGGAAGCGGAGCATCTGGAATATCACCAGGGCTGTCACGAGCCACGGTATCAGGCGAACCGGCCGCCACGGCAATAAACGTGACCACAAGGCAAGGCATAAAAAGGGCAGAAACCACCACGTATACAGATAGCGAGTCACGGCGGCGCGATCGACGGAACCCGTAGCGATCAAGGCTCCGGCATTCGATAACGGCGCGAGGAGGAGAACGCCGGCGAGCAACAAAATGGCCGTGCCATCCAGTCGTGTCTCGTTCGGTGAGATTGTCCCGGCATCAGCCGATGCGGGTGCCGAGCGCCAAACGCGGCGCGACCAGATGACGAGTACCGTGGCCGCAGTCATCGTATTAAGGATAAAAACGGTCTGCATAAGCGATTGATCGCGAACAATGAACCACCCATTCGCGGCGAATTCCTTGAGGGAAACGATCGGCCGTAGACCGAAGGCCGAATCGGTGTGCGTGATGCGCATGGGCACGAAGCCAAGCCAAACGAATACGCCGCGCATCTTCATCGCCAGAAGCGTCGAGAACCCCAGCAAGGTGATCGTGATGAGGGAGCGCCGGATTGGAATCAACCGGCATATTCCCAGCAGAAGGAGCGCCGCACACAGCGGCACAAGGTATTGCACGATAAGTAACTGATCCGAGAAGCCAGCTGGGACGCACACGCCGACGAGCAGAAGAGCCGACCACCATCTGTAACCCCTGCGGATGGCACGCAGGACAAAGGCGATCGCGCCAAGACCCATCAGAAGGCAACCCATGTGATTGCCCGGATAGCACAGCAGCGCGCCGCGACCGCTATAAACCGGATCGAAATGGGAGGCCAGCAAGAACGCCACGCCAACGCCGGCCGTCACGAAGGAATCCGGCCGAGAAAGGCCCACTTCTCGACAAATCGCGCTTAGCACCGCGAGCAAGAGACCGTAATAAAGGAGCGAATACAGGATGAACGCGGCCGTGAGATTGGACGTGAGCAGGCTACAGACGAGAACAAGAACCATGTCGGGAAACACATACGGAGCGGCCGGCATGTGAAAGCCTTGCACATCGTGGCCGTGCAAGAGATCGTCACAGAAATGGATGCAATACAGTTGGTCCGAATTGAAACTAAAGCGATCTTGTAAGAACTGATAACAGAACAGAGTGAACACCAGCGTCAGCAGAAGACTGACACCGACCACACGCCAACGCGAAAGAAGAAGCAACCGTTGGAGGAGGCGATCACGCATCCGTTCATCCTTTCCTATGACGATTAACCGGCGAGTTGCTGTTGGCCTTGAGTTCGTAGCGTCGTCCAGGTGTCGATCGCGCGATCGGCCATGTCGGGATGGTCCGCCAAACATTGGAGGGCGAAACTGTGCCAGGGACCGTCGGTTTGCTCGTGCTGGTCAATCGCGCGATCGATCCATCGGACGTAGCCGGCTGCCAGATGCCGGAAGTCGTGAGGTTGGGTCGCCTTCGTGGCGGTTGATTGCGCGAGGAGTGAGGAAGGCAACGACAGACAGAGGATCGAGCTATTCACCACCCGCCCCGCCTGCTGCCAGGCTGCGGCGGAATGAACCAATAAACCCAGCCCCGGCACCCATTCGCCGGACGCGCTCCGGGGCCGAAGCAAGTTTAATTCCACCAGACGATCCAGATCAACCGTCGAGAAGTCATGCAGTTCAATCAGGCCCGGAAACAGCGGCAGGAGATCCAGCATGAAACGATGCCGCGGCGAGGCACTCCATTGATAGATGAACATATCGTAGGGTTTTGCGGCATGGCGGGCGGCGACTTCCTGCGCGCTTAAAAGGAGGTGATTTTGCGACAGCGACTCCAGCGCCGCGATGGAACCGTAACCGGCGATCAACTCGATGTCAAAGTGTTCGGACAAGAGAGGGAGCAATTTCGCGGCATACTCAAGCATCGGCTGGTCGGCTGCGGTCATCGGCATGACCCAGGCCAGGCGGCGACGGAGCGGCTTGACGAAGCGTGAAAGGCTCCGCTCCATGACGGCGCAAGCTCGTTCCGCCGTCGTGTTCCAGTGGAAGGTTCGCGCAAAGGCTTCCCGATCCGGTCGCCGGGCGTCGCGCGGTTCGGCCAACGCTTCACGCAGTACCACGGCCATCGCTTCGGGAGATGTGGGATCGCCGAGCCAAGATACGGGGCCGGCATATTCCGGCAGCGAGGAGCAATCCGAGGTGACCACCGGCGCGCCGCAATGCAGCGCTTCCAACACCGGCAATCCCAATCCTTCGTAGAGCGAAGGGAAAAAGAAGAGGCGACAGGTCGCATACAGGGTTCGCAGATCCTGATCGTTGGCCGAGCAAATCAGTTTTACGGAGGAAGAAACGCCGGACGCGCGCGCCATTTCTTCGACGGCGGCTTTCTCGGCCGGTTTGAGCCGGCAGACCACGGCCAGATCGAGAGCGGCGCGACATTTCGCCGGCAGCGCGGCGAAGGCGCGTATGGCGCCAAGCAGATTTTTCCGATGATCGAGAGCGCCAATATGTAAAATAAACTCCCGATCCAGGTTGAATCGCTTGCGAACAAGGGCGGCACCGGCAGCCTGTTCGCTCGGTGAAAGCGGCGCGAACAAGGGATCGACGGCACCGGCGATGTTAACGACGAGCGGGGCGTCAGCGCCGCCCAGAACGCGGACATCGCGCGCGGTCGCCTCGGAGATGGCGAGTAAGGCGTCGCTGCTCAGAAGTTGCCGGAAACGATGAGCATACCAGCGCGAGACGGCGATATTATTGAGATAATGCCGCGGATACAGCAGCGGGATAAGATCGTAGGCGATGCCGAACAGACGCGGCCGAGAGCCGCAGAAACACGGCACCAGCGCCTCCCAACCTTCGCACGGACTCAACACCAGCACGCCATCCGGCCCCCGCGCGGTCAGCCAATCGGCGTAGAAGCGTTCATTGATGTCTTGATGCGGAACCGCCGGCGCGAGAGGAGGCGTAAACGAGAGGACCGGCAATTCGGCCAAGTCTTCGCGAGCAATTGGCGGCAGACTGCTGTTTTGCACCACTTCGATGCGCCAGTTCGGCCGGGCGATTGGCAGCGCGCGCAGCAGATTGCTTCCATAGCGACCGATGCCGCGCAGACGCGAACTGGGCGTTTGCAGAGCTTGTCCATCAATGAGCAAGTGCATATCACGATTTCTCCCGCGTCAGCAGACTGATGGCGTATTCATCAACCTGTTCGGATTGCTGCTCGACCGCGACTTGCTTTTTTTCCAGCGCTTCGATGGTCTGACGCAAGACGCGTTCGGTTTGCTCCAGCGATTGGACACGCTGCTCGATCTGCTCCAAGACGCTGACGGCCGACAGATTAAAGCGTGTCTGCACGTCCAGCCAGGGGCTTATAAATTTGCGCAGCACCTTCCGAATTCCTTGCACGAACCGCGACAGTGGATGAAGGCGGCGCGGTAATGAATAGTGCAGCAGGTCCGCGTGACGTTCCAAAAATGGCCGGACGTTTGCGTTCGGCGGGAAGCATGTGGACGCTTCCAAATCGAGTGAGGGGATCGACCAGCGCAGCTCCAGGCCGGAGCGTAAGGCTTGCGCCAGGCGTTCGGCTGAGGGCGGCGTTTCCGATCCATCTGTGCGTAAAGACATGTTGAAGCTCACCTCAACTCGCCAGGAAATGATGACTCCGGAAGGCCAGCGAGAAACGAGGATGGTCGCTGTCCCAGGATGATGAAATGGCGTGAATCGAAAGGGTTGCATCGTCTACGAAAGGTATAGCATTTCGAGCGCGGCAGGGTCAAGCCGGGATGCCGGCGCGCCGGCGGGCGGGCACGGTCAACAACGGTCGCAGCGCTTGGAGGAAGTCGTGTTCGATGCGTTGATTGCAAAAGAAGTTTTGATAGCGTCGCCAGCCACGCTCGGTCAACTGTCGGCGTACCGCCTCGTCGCGGACGACGGTATCGATCGACTGCGCCAGCAGGAAGGGATCGGGTTCATCCCATAGCAAGCCGGCATCGCCGACGGTGAGCGGAACGGCGGTGGTGCCGTAGGCC
>Ga0134126_10000303_pt1 | contig 64454 bp, 60 predicted proteins | sample KB31752_FD_96881 | JGI IMG/M metagenome (GOLD analysis project Ga0134126, IMG submission 96881) | Terrestrial soil microbial communities with excess Nitrogen fertilizer from Kellogg Biological Station, Michigan, USA - KB3-175-2 | ecosystem: Environmental > Terrestrial > Soil > Unclassified ...
TGTGAATCTTGGCGATGTGATCGTAGAAGGCGACGACATTTATGGCGACGGCGTCAATGTTGCGGCGCGCATACAAGCTTTGGCTGAGCCGGGCGGTGTGGCGATATCCAGCGGCGTGCGCGACCATTTGGCGGGCAAGGTGCGGGCCGATTACAAAGACATGGGCGAGTACACGGTCAAAAACATCGAGCGGCCCATTCATGTTTTCGCCGTGCAGGCCAAGCCGGAAGCCGCGCCGCGCGCCGCGCGGCTTTCGATCTGCGTGCTGCCCTTCGCCAATATGAGCGACGACCAGCAGCAGGAATATTTCAGCGACGGCATCAGCGAAGACATCATCACCGACCTTAGTAAGGTGTCGGCGCTGGGAATCATCGCGCGCAACACCGCGTTCCAGTTCAAGGGCAAGAGCGTCGATATCCCGCAAATCGCCAAGCAGCTGAAAGTGAGCCACATCCTGGAAGGTAGCGTGCGCAAGGCCGGAAACCGGCTGCGCATCACAGCACAGTTGATCGACGGCACGACGGGCGAACATGCCTGGGCCGAACGCTACGATCGCAATCTGGACGACATCTTCGCGCTGCAGGATGAGATTTCAGAAGCCATCGTGAAGGCGCTGAAGCTGCGGCTTCTGCCCGAAGAGAAGAAGGCCATTGAACGGCGCGGCACGAACAATGCCGAAGCCTACAATCTCTATCTGATGGCGCGCCAGAATTATGTGATCGGCAATGAAGGTTATTCCAACCGCGCCGAAGCCATCGTGCGCCTGTGCAAGCGGGCCACCGAAATCGACCCCAACTATGCCCAGGCCTGGGCGCTGATGGCGCTGGGACAGATGATTTTGTATTTCACGCATGGCGTGAAGGTCGATAACGGGTTGAACGCCGCCGAGCATGCCCTGGTGCTGGACCCCGATCTGGCCGAAGCGCATGCGATCAAGGCACGGATATTGTCGGATCTGGGCCGCACCGAGGAGGCTTTCGCGGAAATCGCCGTCGCGCTGCGCCTCGATCCGGAATCCTATGAGGTGAACAAGTCGGCCGCGCGATTGAATTTCCGCCAGCGCGCGATCGAGGCGGCGGCGCGGCATTTCGAAAAAGCGACTGCGCTCATGGAGACCGATTTCAATTCGCCGCTCATGTTGATGACGTGTTATCGCGCGCTTGGAAATTCGGCCGAGGTGACGCGGGTTGCGCGTGTCACGCTCGCCCGCTCGGAAAAAACGCTGTCGCAGGATCAGAACAATGGCGGGGCCATGGCCAGCGGCGCCGATGCGCTTGCGGCGTTGGGGGAACGCGAACGCGCGAAGGATTGGGTCGATCGCGCCTTGCTGATCGATCCCGACAATATGAACATGCGCTACAACTTCGCCTGCAGCTTTGTGACCCAGTTGAAGGATTTCGACAGCGCGTTGGAGATGCTGCGCCCCGTCTTCGCCGCTTGGAACTCCGGTTTCCTGAAACATGCCAAGGCCGACCCGGACCTTGACGCCATTCGTGACGATCCGCGGTTCCAGGCCATGCTCGCCGCGGCCGAAGCCCGTGTGGCCGCGGAAGGCGAAGCATCCCTCTGATGCAGCGCAAATTGACCGCGATCCTATCCGCCGATGTGGTCGGCTACAGTGGCATGATGGAAGCCGACGAGGCCGACACGTTGGAGCGGCTCAAGGTGAACCGCGCCCGCATTTTTGATCCGCATCTTGCGATCCACGAGGGTCGTCTATTCAAGTTGATGGGTGATGGCGCTCTCGTGGAGTTTTCCAGCGTCGTATCAGCGGTCAATTGCGCGCTTGCCATTCAGGACGCGACGGAGAAAGCCGCGCAGCGCGACTCAAAACCCATTCGATACCGGATCGGCATCAATTCCGGCGAGGTGATCATCGATGGTAACGACATCTACGGCGAGGGGGTCAATGTTGCCGCGCGTATTCAAGCCCTAGCGCCGATTGGCGGCGTCGCGGTGAGTCGCGCGGTGCGTGACCAGGCGCACGGCAAGGCGGCATTTTCCTTTGAAGACATGGGCGAGCATCAGGTCAAGAATATCGAAGCACCGGTTCACGTGTTTGCCGTGCGGTTGCCCACAGTCACAGCTGCTCCTTCGCGTGCTGCGCAGGCCCAAGCGTCGCCAAGGCTGTTCATCTGCGTGCTACCCTTCGCCAATATGAGCGGAGACGTTGAGCAGGAATATTTCAGCGACGGCATCAGCGAAGACATCATCACCGACCTGTCCAAGGTCTCCGCGCTTTCCGTGGTCGCGCGCAACACGGCATTCACGTTCAAGAACAAGAATGTGAGGATTCCGCAGGTGGCGCGCGAACTTGGGGTATCTCATGTGCTGGAAGGCAGCGTGCGCAAGGCAGGCGGGCGCGTACGCATCACCGCCCAGCTTATCGACGGTGTCGCGGGCGATCATGTTTGGGCGGAGCGCTATGACCGCGATCTCAACGATATCTTCGCGCTGCAGGATGAGATTTCCGAAGCCATTGTTGCTGCGCTGAAATTGAAACTGTTGCCAGAAGAAAAGAAAGCGATCGAGCACCGCGGCACCGACAATGTCGAAGCCTACAATCTCTACCTGATGGCGCGGCAATACAGCGTGATCGCCAGCCTGGGCGATGCGCGCATGGCCGAGTCCATTATGCGGCTATGCCGCAAGGCCATTGAGATCGATCCCAACTACGCGCGCGCGTGGGCGCTGATCGCCGTCACCCAAGTCAATCTGCGGTTTTACATGGGCGTGCAAGGCGATGACGGTCTGACAGCTTCGGAGCGCGCCATTGCGCTGGATGAAAATCTCGCCGAGGCCCATGCCGCCAAGGCTGTGGTGTTGACGTTTAACACGCGGCACGAGGCGGCGCTTGTCGAAATTGAAAAGGCTTTGCGCCTCGATTCGGAATCCTACGAGGTGAACAAGGCCGCGGCGCGGCTGTATTACACGATGCGCAACCACGACGCCGCGATCCGCCATTTCGAAAAGGCGGCGGCGAGCATGGATACCGATTATTGGGCCAGCGGCATGTTGAACCATTGCTACAATCATGCGGGTGATCCCGAAGCGGCGCACCGCGCAGCACAGCGTACGCTGGCCCGCACGGAAAAGATTATCGCACAGGACCCAAACAACGGATCGGCGATGGGTTTTGCTATTGATGCACTCGCCAAACTGGGCGAGGCGGAGCGGGCGAAAAATTTGATGGACCGTGCGCTTCTGCTCGATCCCGCCAATATGAACATGCGCTACAATCTCGCATGCATACTGATCGTCGACCTTCACGACGTCGATGCCGCGCTCGATCTTCTGGAGCCGTTGTTTCAGGAAGTTTCCCTGTCACTCCTCAATTGGTCCAAATCCGACTCGGACCTCGACAGTATTCGCGACCATCCGCGTTACAAAGACATGGTCGCCGCGGCCGAGGCGCGCTTGGCAGCGGAAGAGGCGGCAGGCCAGCCGCCGGCGTCCTAGACTCTAACGCGGTGGATTGCTGAAGCGTCGGCTATCAAACAGAGCATGCGTTCCGTTTGCTTGACCCGAACAAACCCGCGTCGGTTTCGACCGCGGGTAGAAGCACGCAGAGGGCAGTTAGCCATAATCACCAGGTATCGACGCCTTGCTGCAAAACGCGGAGCACTCGTCTTTGGCGACACCGCCGCCAAGCGCCAGGGTTAGTTCCGATATCGCGCGGTTCGCTGGGCCGCCATCCAGAAATGCCGCCGGATTTGAGGGGGCATCTTCGACGAACGGTCGGAGACCTTGCTCGAAAGACGGAACGGGGGCGGGCTGTGCCATCGGCACCTCTCCGGCGAATGCAAGACTTGATTGACGCATGTAAGGTCTCAGCAATGGCTTAACGATTGGTAAACGGTCCGGTTCCGATTTGTGTTGCAGCGCAAGCGATTCGCTGCACTGCGAAGTCAGCCCGCCAGCGACATCGCGCGCGCCAAAGCCGTCGGTGGCCTCGCAGGAGCGCCGGGCGGCATGTTGGTCGGCATTAAACGGCAAGATTCCGATAAAGAGGAGTGATCAGAGGTACAGGACGGCGCATCTCCATTGGCAGCAGTCCGTCATACTTCTTCTTCCAGTTGAAATACGTCGCCTGACTGATCCCGGCCTTGCGGCAGATACTGACCCAGCGCTAACGAATTTTGTTTGCCGTTGAACCGGTAGGCCAGCCGCCACAGTTTTGAGCCGCCGGGGGACACGAGGACGTACAACCCTTCTGCATCAGCGAGCTTGAACGGAGCAGCCTTGCTCCTGAGAGCGCGTAGTTTTTGCATCGGTGAGCGACATGTTGGTACTTGGTCCGAAGTTGTTGGTGCGCGGTGCAATTTTGTACCAACAATTTACGCGGATGTCGGCGTACGGCCAAGGCCGACTACGCACAGAAAGCGCTGGTTTTACGGGCTAATTTCGCTGATAGTGAACGTCTGCGAACGCAGGCGAACAAAGCGCTGGTGGGCCCGGCAGGACTCGAACCTGCGACCTAACCGTTATGAGCGGTGTGTTCGAAAGAGGAAAACCGCGGAAACGCTAGGTTTTGCGTTCAATATTGTGCAATCGCGTGCAATGCAAATTCAATGACTTAAATCGAATTGCGTGCCGCTTGCGTGCCGCATTTCAGCTCGACCTCGAACGATCGTCGCGCTTAGTACCGGTCAAGCAGCATCGCGATATGTCGCGCGCCGTTCGAACCAGTCCCCGCGACACTGCACCTCCAGACCCGGCCGCTCGATACGGGAGCGCCGGCATTGCAGATTACCCCACGGCTGGAGCCGGTGGATCAGAAGACTCTCAATGTCGGCAAGCAATTCATGCGTCAGACGTTGATTTCTCGCGAGGCTGATCGTTCCGACACTGGTGTAATGCTCGTAAATCCCGCGGTCGCGTTCAATGTCGGTCCAATAGTGCGGCTTGGACTCATAGCGCCAGCGCTCGCGCACGGTCTTGCCCCAAGCCTTGCCGATATAAAGCAGCTCTCCATCGGGCGCCCAATAGGCATACAGGCAGCGCAACTGATCCCACCCGCCGGCCTCGTCATCCAGGTCGCGCCAGTCGACAATAATGCGGACGGACATGAACTCCCCCAAAAAGCTGCGCGCAATCACTCCTGTGATCGCCGCAATTTGCGCTTTCCAGAATAGCGCATCTCGTTCCACGTGCCGAACGGCCGAAGGATAGGCCCGGTCCCGCCTTCGGTCACTTCCACGCCTTCTAGGTAGTAATAATCAGGCTTCGAGCCTTCGTCGTGCCAGTCTCGCAGATCGCAGAGGAGGAGCTCGTTGTCCAGAATCTGACGCAACGAAAGAATCTCTGGGTCCTGCAGCTCTTTCGGGAGTGCCGACCTCTTGTAGAAGGGATTGCGCGCGATGACGGCGATGACAACGCGACTTGGCGGCTTGGTGCCCACAGGTCCGATGTCGGCTTTGAGGACGTGCCCGATAACGTCAAGGCGGCGATTTGTTTTGAGCCGACGAGATGATGTCCATCGCGCGTTGACGTAGTCGAAATGCGCCCAGTCGTTGTTGACATACTGGCAAAGGCGCAGAAAGCGCGACATGTCGACCGGGATGCCCGGCAGTTGGATAACGATTTCGGCATGGTGCAGGAAGGCACCGCGCTTTTGTACGTCCATTCCCACGCGCTGCTGTGCCGAGATATGGATCCAGCCCGTGTGAAAGCTATCGTAGTAGCCAAGCTGTTCGGAATGATGAAACCGTTTGGCCGGGCTTCGCTCATAGCGCTGACCCCAGGCCTGGGCAGCTTCAAGAAATTCTTCGGCGCCCATACCGTGCCAGCAGCTTTCGGATTGATGGATGAAGAACATGCCGTTCTTCGAAAGTCCGAAGTTCTTGTGGAGGTATCCCAGAAGGTCACGCAGATCCGTGATATCGTTCAGCGCGAGGCGGATGGCGAGACGCGCGCCCTCGCCGCCGGAATTGCCCCAGCCGGTGTCCTGGATTTCCAAAGCGTGGGACGCACCAGACATTCGCGACCGGCATTCGAAATACGGTACAGCGGGGGAACGACCGATCTGGAATGACACGTCGCTAGAAGGCAGCGGGACATTCAGGTAACGGGAGGGCCTGGCGGTGCTATGCCAGACCTTACCGTGGACCGTGAGCGCTTCGCGCTTGTGCTCGATCAGTGACCAGATGTTTTTCTGGCCTTTGCGAAGCTGATCGATTTCCGGTCCGACGAAAGTGAGAATCTCCCGCGTGCGGTCCGTTTCGATCGCGTCCTTGGCACCTTTCGTCAGTCCTGACCGCGAGAATATGACGCCTACAACGCCGGCGTTCGTTCGATTGAGTCTGCTCCGCAGAGCGTCAATGTCATCAATGTCGATCGGCCGCTTGCGATCCTTCGCTTCGATGAGGAGGTTGAGCTTCTCGTCATGGGCAAAGACATCTGTCTGTCGCGGGCGGGCGGCTTTCGCATTCAAGGTGACTTGGAAGCCGGCGCGTTCGAAAAGGTCCGCTATCTCCGTTTCGAACGCGCGCCAAGCCGCCACCATCGGCATCCTAAAGGCCATCTTCAGAGATTTGTATCTTGAACCAAGCATTGTTGCTGAGTTTGCCCGCGTGATAGAGATAACTCGCATGTATCTTATTGCGAACAGCGCCTTCGGAGCTTCCGTGCACTCCTTGGAGCCGCGCTTTTCGTGCCATGGGCGTAAGCGGCAGGGCTTCGCAGGACCACGGGTGTCGAGCGTCTACAGGGTCATGCCTCAGCATTAGCTCGTAGTCGTCGAACGTTGGATATTGTGGGTCAGCCGGACAAAGCTCGCGGACCTCACCGCCAAATCGCTGAAAGCCGCACGCAAAGCTTTCGACGATGTCCCAATCTCGTTCGGCTGGGTCGACCGGGGCTTCTTGGCGGTTCACCAGTTCAGAGTCGCAGTAGGGGCATCGATACTCGGCGAGTTGACCGCGGAGCTCATCGATCTGATCTTGAAGTTCGGCGATAGCCTCTCCGCTCGCGAGTTTTTCAAGCTCTGCATGGGGATGCGCATCGTAGAGGTCGCGGCGGACGAGCCGAAGGATTTGGATTGAGGCGTCCTGCGCACCTACCCGTTGAGTGTCGATCGCGAATTTATCGGAAAGCGAATGGCTGACACGCTTTACTTCGGGCTTTGTTACGCCGTGCCAGATCGGCAGTATTTTCATGTCCTCTTCGACACTGCGGTTGACGAGGCCCGCCAGTTCGTGCGCCGGCCACGGCCGGCCGATGAACGCCTGGCTGACCACCACGATGCCGAAGCGAGATCCGGCAATTCCTTGGTCAATCTTGCGTGAGACGCTGTCGCCGATTTCGAAGGAAAACTCATCATACCAAACCCGAACGCCGAGGCGTCGCAAAGCGTGAGCCAGCGGCCGGACAAATGCGTCCTTGTCCTGGGACGCATGGCAGATAAAGACGTCGTACTCCGGCTCGGCAATGCCTCCTCCGCCCATCGCTGTTACTTTCTTCGGCTTCGGCCGGGCCAGGGCAGGACGCCATCGAGTTCGCGAAGGCCAGTGTTCTCCTCCTCCCAACGGCCATGGTCGACGCGCGGCGGGGGAACGTCATCCCCATCGAACCAGAGAAGCGTCAGGGTCTGATCCCATTGGGAGATGTGGATGGCGTCTTCCTGGAGCGCCCCGTCGCGATTCCAATCGGCGAACCACTCGGCCGCTTCGGCATCTTCAGGGCCCGTTGGCCGCTCGCCGCTGCGTAGCCGTGCACTGTAGGATCCATCGGGCAGTCGCATTCCCGACTTGACCCATCCCTTCGCGTCACGAAGCTGAGGCGATCGTGCGCTATAACGGACCTGGCCTTCTTCGGACAAGACAAAGGCGCACATTTCGCGCGAGAAGGTCGCGAAACGCGAACCCGTTGAGATGAGCGAAGCGTCGAACTCTTCGGCCAGATCGCTCACGGCCGAGATCCCCATCTCAGACGCATCGACGCGTGGCTTGAACAACCTGTGGGGCAACAACAACTCGGCCGCGAAGACATCACATGCAACCTCGCTAGGCGGCCGCTTGGCATATCGCCAGCTGGGGTTCGAGTGATCCGTTGGAATTCCAAGGACGACGTGCGCGATCTCGTGGCAGGCACTAAATCTCTGCCGACGCCCGTTGTGAGCACAGTTCACACAGATCCGATATTTACCACTCGGCAGGCGAACGGACCAAGCATCTTCGTCTTCGCCGAGCGTGTCAGGCTTGATGACGCCGCCGATCTTGGCTGCATAGACGTCAACCGAGACCGGGAGCGCAACGTGCCCGCAATCGGCGACGAACCCCCTCGCCTTCAGAGCTATCGCGAGCTCATCCATCGTCCTCCTCCTCCTGCATAATGCGGCGAATGCGTGAGAGCGATGTTGCATAGTCCGCGCGCGCGCCACGGTTCACGACGGTCGTCAGCATATTCAGTTCTTCCGGCGTCACGCTCGCGTCGGCACGAACGAATTCGGCCAAGGCTGGGTCGGCGGACCGATTACTGACAAAGACTTTGAGGATTTTGGCGTCGCGCCGAGACGCGCCAAGTGCCGCGACCAATTTATCGATCACCTCGTCCGAGGGGGATTCCTTCTCGCCCGTCTCCAGGCGGCTGATATAGGCGTGATCCACGCCGGCACGCTGGGCTACGTCGCGCAGCGTGAGATCGCGACGATCGCGCAAATCTTTCAACCAAATTCCGAGCGCTAACGCTGGCATTGCCGATCCTTGACTTTCCGCATGGGAACCCTCATATGTTGTCTGTGCAGGCAACACGCCTTGGCTTGGCTTCCAGTCCATCCAAGGCGTTTTTCAGAGCCGGCCTGTTGTCTGGCCGAACAACAAGGTGGCACTCGGCCGGGTGAAACGCAAGCACCGTGAAAGCGGGAAAGGTACTGAAATGTCTGAGCAAATTGCCGAGAGCGTGGTCAAAATCCACATCAACCGGGCCCCTTACAAGTCCCCGAACCCGACCACGGGCGACGCGCTCTACGCGCTCGGGGACATCCCGAAGCACGAAAAGCTCTTTCGGGAGGCCGGTGACGGCGAGAAGGAGGACAAGCTCATCCCGCGTGGCGATGAACGCGTCCACCTGAAGGATGGGGCTCACTTCTACAGCCAGAAGGTCGTGATGATCTTCGTCAACACGGACGAGCACGAGATCAATGAGAAGGAGATCACCTACGCCCAGGTCGTCGATCTCTATCTCGGCAGCGGCGGCAAGCCGTCGGCCGAATACATCGTCAAATACTCACACGGACCCGCCGAGAATCCGAACGGCGTGCTCACGCCGGGTCAGAAGGTAAAGGTGAAAGATGGCATGCGCTTTCGGGTTGCCGGAACTGGCGAGTCATAATCCGTTCCTCAAGGACCTCCTGGATACGGGATACCACGTCGACTTCGTCGGCGGGTATCTCGTCATCTATGGGCTTCCCTACCTTGACCAGGACGGCGAGCTTCAGCACGGCGACTGGATGAGCAAGCCCGACCTGAACGGCCTGATCATCGACCCGCCGAGCAACCATCAAGCATGGTGGCGCGGAACTCGGCCGCACAGCCAAGCAAAGCTCCCACTGAAGCTCGGCGGGGGCGCAGATCGCGTGACCATCGAACAAGGCCTCGTGAGTGACTGTTCCTTTTCGTTCAAGCTTCTCGATGAAGCCGGCGAGAAGCGCAACTACACATCGTTCGACGAGAAGGTGCAAACCTATCTCACGGCGATTACCGGGCCGGCGATCGCGGCCTTCCCGGATAAGGCAACGCCGCTTCGCGGCATTGAGATCAAAGCTGCCCAGCAGGGAACGCCGCTGCGTTTCCCCGACACGATGTCGTCGAGCTACAACATTAACGACATCTCCTTTCTCCTTCGGGGCAAGAAAGTCGCGATTATCGGGCTCGGCGGCACGGGTTCGTACGTCCTCGACTTCGTGGCGCGGACGCATCTGGAGCGGATTGCGCTCTTCGATGACGACAAAGTACATGTGCACACGATCTTCCGGATCCCGGGCTTCATCCCTGGAGCGATCGGATCGCTCAAGGTCGATGCTCTCAACAAGCACTACAGCCAGTGGCACAAGGGCATCGAGGCGTTCCCGGAGCGGATCACGAAGGAGAACATCGAACGCCTGAGTGCCTTCGATTTTGTCTTCGTTTCGGTCGACGACGGCCCGTCGCGCGACACGATCGTCGACTGGCTGAGTGCCAAGGGAATTCCCTACGTCGATTGCGGGATGGGGCTCACAAGGTCTCTGGTCGGCCTGACGGGCTTCGTTCGTATCACGGGGACGGATCGAGCCGCTTATGAGAAGCACAGAGGTTCGGGCCAGCTCCCGATCGAGAACGCGAAAGAGGACGAATATCGCAAGCAAGCACAGATCACGGAGTTCAACGCGCTCAATGCGGCCTTCGCTGTGATCCGGTTCAAGCAGCACTTTCTGATGCTGGACCGCGTCAATGACGCGACGTCCTATATCTTCGACGCGGCCGAAATCTGCATCGACAAGTATGGGTCAGCGACATGAAATATCGCTACCAACCCGTCGACCGTATTCCAAAGCAGCTTGAGACCCGTGTCGTTTATCACAGCGTCGAGTTCGAGCTGGGGGCTCTGCTCTGTGCATGCGGCTGCGGTCACAAGGTGATGCTGCTCGTTCCGGACGGTCACCAGGTCATCTCGGAAAATGGGTTGGCAACGATTACGCCGTCCATCTCGGTTCTCGATGCGCCTTGCAAGTCTCACTACTTCATCACGCGCGGCGACGTGGACTGGTATCCGGCATTCTCGGCCATTCAGGCGAAGGCGATCATGCGCCGCCAGGTCGAACGGCATGTTCGAAACGACGTGAAGAGCCGCACCTGGTGGCAGTGGACACGGCAAAACGCCGCGAAAGCAACGAGCTGGCTAAAGTCCTGGATAGGCCTATAGAACGATTTAGACGAAAGCGAAGAGTTTAAGACATGCCTATATTTTGTATTCGAGGAACGATCAGCGCATCATTCGCAACCCAATACTGAGTCGCTACAATGAAACGCCTTGTCTTTTGCTTTGATGGGACCTGGGACAAGCTCGGTACGGGCTCGCCGACGAACGTCGTACTGACGGCGCAAAGCGTCTCGCCTGTGGCGGGGGACGGCAAGACCCAGATCATTCACTATGACCAAGGCGTCGGCACGACGAAGGAGACGGAAGCCACCGGTGGCATGTTCGGCAAGGGGCTTTTGGACAACATCGTCCGGGCATACGCCTTCCTGATCTTCAACTATGAGATCGGCGACGAGATTTTCGTGTTCGGCTTCTCGCGTGGCGCATATACGGCGCGGTCGTTCGCAGGCCTCTTGCGGAACGTCGGCATCCTGAGGCGCTCCGACGCCGGCCGGATTACCGAAAGTGTCCTGCGTTACCAGAACCGTGGGAACGAGAGCCACATATCCGAAGCATTGATGCGTTACCGGCTCGAGGCCTCGCCTTTCGTGTGCGTGAGCCGTGAGGAGGACGCCTGGCGAACGCGCAACGTTCCAGGCTATGTCGCCGGTTCGCGCCCCGTCTTACGGATCCGCTATGTTGGCGTCTGGGATACCGTCGGCTCGCTCGGTATTCCCGACAACATCTTCTTCGCTCCGCTCATCAACAAGGCCGCGAAGTTCCATGACACGGAGTTGAGTGAGTTCGTCGTGAGCGCACGTCATGCGGTCTCGATCGACGAGAAACGGAAATCCTTCTCGCCGACGCTCTGGACGAACTTTGAGACGCTCAACGCGTCGCTCGGTTTTGGGCCTGATGATGCCGACGCGCCCTATCTCCAGCGATGGTTCCCGGGAGATCATGGCTCCGTCGGCGGCGGTGCGCCGGAACGCGGGCTATCCGATGTCTCCCTCGACTGGATCGTCCGCGGCGCACGGGATGCCGGCCTTGATCTGGATACCACCGCGAGCTCGCAGATCTTCTCTCTCAATCCGAATCCAGGCGCGCCGCTCAAAAACTACACGCCGAAGAAGCTAACCTTGCTCGATCGGCTGATGAAACTGATGCCGACCGCAGACCGCATGCCGGGACCTGAGCGGATCAGTGAGCTCAGCCCGAACGTGATCAAGCGATGGTCGATGACGGCGGCGGAATTGCCGGAGAAAGCGCTCTACCGCCCCAAGACGCTCAGCCGTGTGGCGGACGCACTGAACAATCATATTGCCGCGGCCGGTCCCGATGCTCCGGTCGTGCCTGTGTCTCCTGCCGCGCCGATAATGCCAACGCCCGAAGCCGGCAAACATTACCGGATCGTACGCGGCGACACATTGAGTAAAATCGCCGAGAGGGTCTATGGCGACATGAAGAAGTACCCGTTGATTGAAAAGGCTAATCCCAGTCTGCTCGACGGACCCAACCAGATTTACAAAGGGCAGATCATCTACATCCCACTGGAAGCCGCAGGCGCGGCGGCCGAGGTCAAAGCTAAAACGTAAAGTCTGGAGGTATCGATGGCGGTCACGGTCTATTTTGCCACCAATCGCGTCATCGTCGGCGATCCGACGGACTATCGCCACTATGGAGACGCGATCGTCTCGCCGACCGACCCGAACGCCATTACTTACGGCACGGCATTCGTCGATGACGCCAACCTGACCGCAGACACGGTAGGCGCGATCAAGTCAATCCAGGACATCACACGGGGCAGGTTCAGTGCCGAAGCAACGGCTGACTTGTCGAAAACGGGGCGCAATCTGCTCGTCTTCATCCATGGTTTCGACAACAGCTTTGAAAACGCTCTGACCCGCGCCGCATTTAATCAGCAATGGTTTGCGAAATCGGGCAAGCCGTCGGCCGACACGACCGTCATCGCCTTCAGCTGGCCGTCGCTCGGGAAACTGCTCTCGCTGCCGCTGCCTTGGAGCGACTATATCCACGATCAGACGACGGCCGGGCAATCCGGGCCGCATCTCATGAGCTTTCTTGCCGAGCTTGAGCCGATTCTGAAGGCGGCGCGCGCCGGCGGACACCGGACATTCCTCTTGGCGCACAGCATGGGTAACTGGGCCCTCCAGGCTGGCGTCGAAAGCTGGTTTCTCCATGGCAACGGCGACGTGCAGCTGTTCGACGAGACATTCCTCGCCGCGGCCGACGAACGCTACGACAGCTTTAGCTTCCCCTCGCCCGGTCGGCTCGCTGATTTGAAGAAGCTCACGAAGCGCACCTCAATCTATTTCAGTACCGCGGACGCGGTCCTGGCTGTCAGCATGGGTATAAATCTCGGGGCGAAGCGCATCGGTCAGGAGGGGCCGCACGACCGGCATGACACAAAGCTCTTTCCGCAGGCGCAGTATCAAATGGTCGATTGCTCGTCTTTCAACGACTACAATCCCGACTTCGCAGGCTCTCACCAATATTATCGCCGCTCGCCGCTCGCCCGGTCGGCCATCGTGAGCGCAATGTAAGGAAGTACAGTGCGGCTAGCGTTCGACCCAGCGATTGCCGCCCTCTACCGGCCTCAGCCTGGCCTTTGTCGATTCCAGAGAAGCGTGGCCTGCTTGCCGTCCTCACTTTCGAACAATGCCGCGGAAATGGCCTCAGGCAGACTTGGGTCATCCAACTTCAGGCCCAGATAGTCGCGGGGGTTGTCACCCTGCGATCGGGCCTTCCAGGCCGCCCCGATCTCGAATTTTCCGGCAAACACCCGAAACGCCGGCGCCTTGTCACCCGACTGGTTATCATTCGGCACAAGCCGTACCTTCGCATTGATCGAAAGAGTCTGAATCGCCCCTTCCCATCCACCGTCCTTGGATGCCGTGAAATGTCCGATGATCGCCATGCTACTACTCCTCTTCGTTTGATGCCGTACCCGCGCCCTTGCGCGCTTTCTGAAACCCTCTATCCGCATCTAAGAACGCCTGCAGCATGTACGGACAAAGCTCTGCGACGGGCTCGTCACTGCCGTAGGCCTTGGCGTAGAAGGCGGCATACTCCTGCAGCATCCGGTGCAGTTCCGGGCTCACGGTCATAGTGACCTTGACCGGTGTGCGATCGGGAAGCTTGGCAAGCCGCAACGCCATAGTTGTCACCCGCTGTACGGCTTGAGGACGAGGTCCTTGTGCACGATGACGCGCAGCGGCCAGCCCGGCCGGACCGTGATGGTGGGTTGAATGTTCAGATCCTTCTCGACGAGCGCCTGACCCGCCTGATTGGTACTTTCTTGCGTCGACTCCCGGATCGCCTGAACGAGATCGCTATTGCTGCTGCCGAACGCGATCTGCCCGCCAACACCAAGCAGGGTCGACATCGCGATCCCCTTGAGCAAAGTCCAGGTGTGGTAGTCGACGTCGTCCTCGAGGCCGGCATAGCCGCTTGTGTCCGAAGCTGGCAGATTGTCGATCTGGATCGACATGCCGTTGGGCATGATGATGCGCTGCCACACAACAAGCGCCCGACTCTGCCCAAACGCTATCACGCTGTCATAGCTGCCGATGAGACGTGACCCCTGCGGAATACAAACCGCGGCGGTATCGAGCGAGCAGTACACCGGCTCTGTCACCTGCGCGATGACCAATCCCGGCAAGTCGGAGTTCAATCCGGAGATAAGGCTTGCCGGGATGATCGATCCGGCCATCACCTCATAGGGCGACAGAGGCTGCTGCAGCGCATGGGCATTGTAGACCGCGTCGTCTGTCTTTCCATTGAGAAAGTCGAGCTTGCGGCCCTGATTATTCGGATCCTTGGTGGGGTCGAGCGAGAGAGCCGATGTTGGGTTGGGCGGCGTGGCTTCCGGTGCTACGGCTGACGCCGCCCCCATCGCATTGGACGCGCCAGCGAGCGCCGACTTCTCTGCGATCTGAAAAAAGACGCCTGCTTCCATCGCCTGCCGTTGCTGTTGCGCTAGACGGATGCGTTCCGCTCGCGCCGCGTCGTCTTCCGGATTGGGATGGAAGCTCTGATCCGCGGGCGACAAGCCCAAGCTACGTTCCCGGTCCACGACTGGCTTTCCGAGATCGCCTGGCAACGGCGCGCCCAAATGGATCTTGTCATAGCTGGGAGGCAGGGCCGCCAACCCTTCGGGCGTCGGCTTGCGATCGGTGTTGTAGAGCTCGTCGGAGCCCGTACGGTGCAGCAGGGTCGTGTTGCGCAACGCGAACCAGGTCGTCCCGAAGATCGCGACCGCGCCCACCGCAGCGATTCCGATCAGGAGATTTCGCTTGAAACGCACGACCTTGCGCGGCGACGCACGCAGGACCAGCGTCTCGGGATCGACCTTGGGAGGAGGATTTGGCTCGGCCATGGTCAGCCACCGAACAGTCCGGCGAGCCCGCCCTTGCGCGGTTTGTCCTCGGTGCGGGTGATGCGCACGACTTGTTGCGGGTCTTGGCCCAGGCGCAGCTCGGCTTTGCTGAACAGCCGGTCCACGACATAGAAGTTGCCGCGCATGCGGTAGTTGACGAGCTCGCTCTGGCCGTCCTGCCCGACGACAAAGAGCGGCGGCGCCTCGCCACGGTCGATCTGCTCCGGAAACTGGATGTAGACGTGTCGGCCGTCGTCGAAGACGCGCAACGGCTTCCACGGCGGGTTGTCGCCGCTGATCGCATAGCGGAATTTGAGATCGCCGAGCTGCAGCCCCGCGTCGATCGTCGCCGGCCCCTGCTCGACCGCGGCGCGCGCGGCAACGAGCGCTTCTTGCGGATAGCTCCAGGACAAGGCCGCCATTGCGGTGCGCTCGGTGCTGGCCAGTTCAAGATGGTAGGCCCGCTTGTCGGTGAGGATCACCAGATTCGTGGTCAGCCCCGCCGCGAACGGTTTCACCATCACATGCACTTGCCGCGCGGTGCCCGCGCCACTGGCAGTGTCGCCCACCGCCCAGCGCACAGTGTCGCCGGCCGAGATCGCGCTCAGCGTCTCGCCGGGCTCCAACGCAATGTCGGTGACCTGTCCCGGCGCGGCATACAGCCGGTACAGCGCACTGTCCGAGAACGGGTAGATTTGCGCCGCGTTGATGTAGCCCGCGCTGGTCGGCTCGCGTAGCGCGAGATGGTTTGCGACATCGACTCGCGTAGTCGCCGGTTCGACTTCTCGAGCGGGCTGAATGTGTAACTGGGGGCCGATGATCGCGCCTGTTTGCACGAGCGGCGCGGCTGTCACGGGCGCCGGATCATGCTGCAGCGTCGCTGGCACAAGTGGCGTGGGTGGCGCGGCCGCGCCAGTGGTCACGGCACAACCGCCGAGCAACACAGCAACCGATACCGACAACAGAGCATGCTTGCGGATAGACATAGCGTTCTCCTTCAGTGCGTATCGGGCGCGAGTTCGCGCGACCAGTTGATGCCGTTGACGTAGAGACCGAGCGGGTTCTTGCGCAGCACCTCGGCATTGGGCGGATCCTTGGTCACCATCGAGAGGATCGCGGTCCAATGCTCGGTCCTGGCGAGCGCGTCGTGATCGTAGGTCTGTTCGACCCACTTCACCTGGAACGAGCCATCCGAGACGCGCACGACGCTGGAGACTTGAACCGACACGGTGCGCGCGCCGACCGCCTTGAACGGGTCGTTGACGCGGGCGTATTCGTTGAGGAACACCGCGCCGTGATCGGTCGCAAAGTCATAAGCCTCAAGCCAGTCGTTGCGGACGACCACCGGATCGATCGACAGCGAACGCACATCGGTGACGAACTTCGCCAGGAAGTAGGCGATCTCTGTGTCGTCCGGCTGATAGCTGGCGGTCGCCGGCGCGACGGCCTGGGCGACGCCCAGACGATCAACGCGGACAACGTAAGGAACGACCCGGCTCTGCAGCGACTGCCAGATGAGACCACCGGCCAGCGCGCCAGAGAGCAGCAGCGAGCCGAGCGCCATCAGCCGCCAGTTCCTCGCCTGCTCGCGAGACGATCCGATGCGCTCGTCCCAGAGTTGGGCCGCTCTCTGGTAAGGCGTCACGGGTTCCGGCGTTTGGCCATAACGTTGGACGGTTCGTTTGAACATGTTCACTCCTGTTCGAGATCGGGTGCGGCGCCCTGCGCCGGCCGGTCGCCTTCCTTGATGGCTTGCTGCATGGCTTGGCTGTGGCCGCGCCGCTGTTGCTGGGACCGGAGACGGCGGGCCCAGGCGGGTGGCGTCGCACTGGACCCGCCGCCGTCGGTCGAGCCGCGGGGGGACGGCTGACCGTTTGCGGATGGCGGTGGTGTCGTTGATCTGCTTGATGCGGGTGGCGAAGCGCCCGCGGGGTTTGTCGTGTTGCCCGGCCCGCCACCAAGATTCGAAAAGCCGGAGGCGCTTGCCGCGCTCACGCTCATCGCCGAGCCCGCCCGCATAGCTGCCATACCGCCGCCGGCAACAGCACGCGCGACACCGACGGCGGCGGCGCCGCCAAGCGCGGCCCCGCCGATCAAAGCGCCCGTCGCGCCGATGGCGGCGCCCGCGCCGAGCTGGGGACCGCCGGAGACGAGGCCACTCGCAATACCGGGTCCGAAGATGCCGAGGCCGAACAGCGACAGCGCCGCCAGCACCAGAGTCATCGCGCTCGACAGCGTGGGCTCTTGGCTGCCGAGCGCATTCACGAATTGGCTGAAGAAGCCGGAGCCGATGCCGATGATGACGGCCAGCACCATCACCTTCACGCCGGTCGACACGACGTTGCCCAGCACGCGCTCGGCCAAGAACGAGGTCTTGTTCCAGAGCGCGAAGGGCACCAGCACGAATCCGGCGAGCGTGGTGAGCTTGAACTCCAGGATGGTGATGAAGAGCTGGACGGCGAGGATGAAGAACGCCAGCACGACGATGAACCAGGCGCCGACCAATACCAGGATGGTCACAACGTGGTCGAAAAACGAGGTGAAACCCATCAGCTTGCCGGCTTCCTGCAGCAGCGGCCACGCCGCCTGGAAACCGGTGCCGGCGAGCTTGCCGGGCCGCAGCAGATCCTGTGGGCTTAGATTGTTTGCGCTCGCCTGCAGCCCAAGCTGCGAGAACGAGTTGTAGACGATGGTCGCGAGGCTGGAGAAGTTGTTGATGATGAAGGCGAAGGCGCCGACGTACAGCACCTTCTTGATAAGCCGCGCCATGACATTGGCTTCGCCATCGAGCAGCCAGAACACGGCCGCCAGCGTCACATCGATCGCCACCAGGATCGACGCCAGACCCGCCACGCTGCCCGACAGGAGACCGAAGCCGCTGTCGATGTAGCGGATGAAGGTCTGCAGGAAACTGTCGATGACATTGAAGTCGTTCATGGCGACGACGTGCCCTTATTGCGGCGAATAGGCCTGGCCGTTGCCGATGAAGGTCGTGAAGGCGCTCTGCGCCGCTGTCTCGTCCTCGGCCTTGCGTGCGGTATCCAGCGAGTTGGCGCGGTACTGCGCTGCCATGAGGTTCTGGACCTGCAACTGCTGCTTGGTGGCGAGCGCCAGCAACTGGTTGGTCGCTTGCAGCACCTGCAGGTTGCCGATCGCGCCCTGGCTGGTATTGACGAGCGATGCCAGCGTGGTCGCGTCAGTCTGGACGTTTTGCGCGACTTGGGCCTGCACCTGCAGCGTCTGCTGATAGGCGGCCATGGCCTCCTGCCAGCGCGACTGCGCCGTCGACGCCAAGGTGGTCGACGACGTCCCGAGCGGGTAGCTCCCCGGAAAGGACGAACCCCAAAAGCTGTTGGTGGCGGTGAGATTGAACGCAATGCCGTTGCCCTGATTCATCAGGCTGCTGATCTGGCTCAGCGCCGAAATCATGGTGGAGAGCTGCGATGTGTTGAGCGACGTCAGGTTCTTCCCCATGTTCTGCAACATGGCGGCTTCGTTCTGCAGCTGCTGGATCTGGTTGTTGATCTGCTGCAGGGCGCGCGCAGCCTGCAGCACGTTCTGCGAAAAGTTCGAGCCGTCGAACACGGCCATCTGCGCGTGCGCCGGCAGCGTGAGGGCGCCGACGCCGAGTGTGGTAGCGAGCAGGATCGAGAGAAGCTTATGTTTCATGGGTCGTCTCCTTGAGGTTGCTGGTGAACTCCCCCCAGAAGCGGCACGGCCCATTCGAGACCGCGCGCGAACAGAAACTCCGCTGCGAAAGGCCCATCGGATTGTTTCGCCAGGATCGCGTTGATGAGCATCTGGCTCACTGGATCGGAGGCGCCGCAGATGCTGAGCGCGATCGGACCAAGGCCCAGCTCGAAGAGCCGGTTGCCGCGGCGCGACTGCAGGTAGTAGTGGCGCTTGGGCGTCGCCCGCGCGATAAGTTCGATCTGACGCGCGTTCAGCCCGAAGCGCGCATAGGCCTCCTGCGCCTGCGGTTCGACCGCACGGTCGTTGGCCAGGAAGATGCGCTGCGGGCAAGACTCGATGATCGCCGGCGCGATCGAGCTGTTGGCGATGTCGGCCAACGATTGGGTGGCGAAAACGACCGAGACGTTCTTCTTGCGCAGCGTCTTCAGCCATTCGCGAATGCGGGCCGCGAAGAGCGGATCGTCGAGAAACACCCAGGCCTCATCCAGCACCAGAAGCGTCGGCCGGCAGTCGAACCGTTCTTCCAAGCGGTGGAAGAGATAGGTGAGCACCGGCATCACCGCGCTCGCCTCGTGCATGAGGGTCTCGGTCTCGAAGCACTGGATGTCGGCCAGCGCCAACGCGTCGCTATCGGCGTCCAGCAGGCGGCCGAATGGGCCTTCCAGGGTGTAGGGCATCAACGCAGATTTAAGTGCGTTCGACTGCAACAAAACCGACAGGCCCGTCATGGTGCGTTCGGGCTTCGGCGCGCTCGCGAGGTTGGACAGGGCCGACCACACCGTTTCCTTCACCTCCGGCGTGACCTGGACTTTCTCATGGGTCAGCAGCGAGGCGATCCACTCCGCGGCCCAGCTGCGTTCGGCGGGATCGTCGATCCGCGCCAGGGGCTGGAAGGCAAGTGACCCATCACTGCCCAGAGCTTGGTGTGCGCCGTCCATCGCGAGCACGGCCGCTCGCACCGAGTTGCCCTTGTCGAAGATGGTGATCTGCGAGTCCGGATAGCGTCGGAATTGCAGTGCGATCAGCGCCAGCAGCACCGACTTGCCAGCGCCGGTGGGGCCGACGATTAGGGTATGGCCGACGTCGCCGACATGAAGGGCGAAGCGGAAGGGTGTCGATCCGGAGGTCTCGGCCACGAGCAGCGGCGGGCCGTCGAGATGAGCGTCCTTCTCGGGCCCGGCCCAAACCGAGGACAGCGGCAGCAGATGCGCCAGATTGAGGGAATGGATCAGCGGCTGGCGGATGTTGGCGTAGACGTGCCCCGGCAACGAGCCGAGCCAGGCTTCCACGACGTTGATACTCTCGCGGATAGTGGTGAAGCCTGCGCCATGGATGACGCGTTCGACGGCACGGATCTTGTCGTCGGCGCGATCGCGGTCGGTGTCGAGCACAACCACCGTGGTGGTCAGATAACCGAAGCTGACATGGTCGCCGCCCAGAGCTTGCAATGCCAAATCGGCATCGACGACCTTGTTGTCGGCGTCTGAGTCGAAGAGCTGGACCGGCTCGTTGTAGAGCACCTCGCGCATCAGCGCGGTGATGGACTTGCGCTTGTTGAACCACTGCCGGCGCAGCTTGGTCAACGCCTTGGTCGCCTCGGTCTTGTCGAGAGCGATAAAGCGCGTCGTCCAACGGTAGGGGAAATCGAGATGGTTGAGACCGTCGAGGATTCCGGGGCGCGTGCTGTTGGGAAAGCCGAGCACCGTAAGGGTGCGGACGTAGTGGTCACCCAGCATCGGCTCGAGGCCGGTGCTCAGGGGTTCATCTGGAAGGATGGCGTCGAGATAGATCGGCGCGTTCGGTGAGGCGAGCTGGAAGCGCTTGGTCGAGATCGTGCCGTGCAAATAGGTGAGCGTTTCGGCGTCATCGAGTTCGGCGATTTCCGGCATGATGCCGGAGAGGAGATCGAAGACCCGGGCGCACTCGGCGGTAAAACTGACCAGCTCCTGATGCCAGTCCCGCGCCTTTTCCTCGTCGGCCCGTTCGAGGAGAGCCTGTTCCGCGCCGGACGCGGCATCCGGCGTCGGCATATATATAAGTGTCAGCGTGTAGCTGTTCTCATAGTGTTCGCCGGAGCTGAACGAAGGCTGCGGTGACGCAGCGTAACCCGTGCGTTGGAACTGGGCGCGTCGTTCCTCATCGACCAGCCAGGACGCAGCCTCCGGAAATTCCGAGCTGGGATAATGCGGCGCCTCATGCCGCTCGGCTTCGAAGAACAGCGCCCACCCAGACCCGAAGCGGCGGAGCACATTGTTCAGCCGCGCGCAGATCGAGACGAGTTCGGCTTGCGTGGCGCTTTCCAAGTCGGGGCCACGGAACCGAAAGCTCTTCTGAAACGAACCGTCCTTGTTGAGTACGATGCCCGGTCCGATGAGCAGCGCCCAGGGCAGATGATCTGCGAGCCGGTGCGGATGTGCGCGATACTACGAAAGGTTCAGCATGCGAGGTAAGCCTTCTGGCGCAGATGGCGGATCAGCACGGTGGCGAAGTCGGGATCACGCTTGGCGGCAAATACAGCGAGGGAATGTCAGACGATCCAAAGCAGGACGCCGGCCAGCCACATCTGCAGGCCGAGACCCAGAGCGGCCGCGATCGTGCCGTTGACGATGGCGATGGCGCGCGGCGCGCCGCCCAACAGGATCGGCTCAGTCAGTGAGCGGTGCAGCGGCACCTCGAAGCCCTCGATATCGCCTTGCATCAGATGAGCGCTCCGCCACCGAAGGAGAAGAAGGAAAGGAAGAAGCTCGACGCCGCGAAGGCAATGGAGATACCGAACACGATCTGGATCAGGCGACGGAAGCCGCCCGAGGTCTCGCCGAAGGCCAGCGTCAGGCCGGTCACGATGATGATCAGCACCGCAATGATCTTGGCGACCGGGCCCTGCACCGAGTCGAGCACCTGCTGCAGCGGCTGCTCCCAGGGCATGTTGGTCCCGGAGGCCCAGGCCGGTCTGCACACGACCAGTGTAAGCGCCGCGCCTGCGATGAAGGTGCGGAGGACAGAAGCGAATTGACGAAGGCGCATGATGATCTCCTCTAGAGCGCTTGCAGTCGGATGGATGAGAGTTCTTTGACGGCGTAGTCGCCGTCGGTCTCAAGGCCGGTCAGTTCGGCGATGGTCTCGATGCGCCGTGACAGGGCGCGGCCCTGTATGAACACCAGGATGTCGATGGCCTCGGCGATCAACCGCCGCGGCACGGTGACGACGCTTTCCTGAATGAGCTGTTCGAGCCGATAGAGCGCGGCACGCGCGGAGTTGGCATGCACCGTGGCGATGCCGCCCGGATGACCCGTGTTCCAGGCCTTGAGCATGTCGAGCGCTTCGGCGCCGCGCACTTCGCCGACGATGATGCGATCGGGACGCAAGCGAAGGGTGGAGCGGACCAGGGCCGCGAGATTGACCACGCCCGGCTTGGTTCGCAGGGAAACGCAATCTGGCGCCGCACACTGCAGCTCGCGGGTATCCTCGATCAGGATCACACGCTCGTCGCGCGTCGCCATCTCGGCCAGAAGAGCATTAGCGAAGGTGGTCTTGCCGGAGCTGGTACCGCCCGCGACCAGGATGTTCTTGCGGTCGTGGACCGCGCGCTTCATCAGCTCGGCCTGCGCGGGAAGCAGGATGTGGTCGCAGACGTAGTCTTCGAGCGTGTAGATCTTCGCGGCCGGCTTGCGGATCGAGAAACACGGTGCACTCGAGACCGGCGGCAGCAGGCCCTCGAAGCGCTCACCCGACTCCGGCAGCTCGGCACTGACGATCGGATTGCCGCCATGGACCTCTAGGCGGATATGCGAGGCGACCAGACGGATGATGCGTTCCACTTCCGCTGACCCAAGGCGCACGCGGGTATCGATGCGTCCTTCGCCCAACCGGTCCAGGCGGAGCGCGCCGTCCGGGTTGACCATGACTTCGATCACCAGCGGATCGGCCAAGGCTGCCGCGATCTCCGTCCCCATTGCGGTTCGCAGCATGGTGCGGCGGCGCTCGTTCGATTGCGGGTGGATGACGCTCATTGCTGCGTCTCGCTTTCCGCCATGCGGCCAAAGACGTCATCCACGACGCTCTTGCCGCCGGCGACGCGGCGGCCGACCTGGTCGATGAAAGCCTGGAAGCGGTCGGCGGCTAGCGCCCGTCCGGCCGCTTGGTCGGCTTCTGGCAATGGCGGCAGAATCGAGAAGTGGAAGCGGATATAGAGTGCCAGGCTCTCGATCAGCACACGCTGGTTGCGTTCGATGCGGTTGAGTTGATTGGAAAGCTTGTCGAGCCGCGGCTTGAGCTTGTCGTCAAGCTCTTTTGATCCGTTGTGCTCGAACAAGGTCTTGAGCGCCTCGGCGACGATGGCGGACTTCGACGCGCCGGGCTTTCGCGCCAGCCGATCCAGTTCAGCGGAGAGGTCGGCGTCGAGGTAGAGGTTCTGCCGCGGCTTCATCGCTCAGAACTCCGGTATCAGGTCGTGAGAGGCGTGCTTGTGCAGGTCGCCTTCGTTCATGGCGTGTGCCCGAGCCACCGCGTCGAGAGTCTGCTTCTCCGACTGTGGGTCGTCGTCCTCGAACAGGGCAGTTTCGACCGCCGGCGCGTCGTCGGGCTTCGGCTCGCCTTCGTCCGGCGACCAGGGCTGGCGCTGGAGATCGGCGCCGCCGCCATCTGCCGTGCCGAACTCTCGGTCGAGCGGTCGCGAGAGCTCGACGTGAACGCCGCGGACCTGCCCGCTCCAATCGTCGCGCCGCGGGGGTGGGCGATCGCGATAGACCGTCGCGGACAGGTCCGGGGTCGCTTCGACGCGACACAGGAAATTGCGGTCTTCGTAGTAACGAAGTTTCTTGGCGCGGATCGGCGCCAGCCCGGACACCAGCACCAGCTCGTCGGCCGGTGGCAACTGCATCACCTCGCCGGGCGTCAGCAGCGGACGCGCGGTCTCCTGCCGGCTGACCATGACGTGGCTGAGCCAAGGCGAGAGCCGGTGGCCGGCATAGTTGCGCTGGGCGCGCAGTTCGGTGGCGGTGCCAAGCGCGTCGGAGATGCGCTTCGCGGTGCGTTCGTCGTTGGAAGAGAACGCGATGCGGACGTGGCAGTTGTCGAGGATGGCGTTGTTCTCGCCATAAGCCTTGGAGATCTGGTTGAGCGATTGGGCGATTAGATAAGCGCGGATGCCGTACCCGGCCATGAAGGCGAGCGCTGTCTCGAAGAAGTCCAACCGCCCCAGCGCCGGAAACTCGTCTAGCATCATCAGCAGCTTGTGGCGGCGCGACTTGCCGGGATCGCCTTCGAGGCGCTCGGTCAGATGCCGGCCGATCTGGTTGAGCACCAGGCGCACCAACGGCTTGGTGCGCGAGATGTCGGAGGGTGGCACGACCAGATAAGGCGAGACGGGGCGCTCGGCGTCGACCAGGTCGGCGATGCGCCAGTCGCACGCCGCGGTGGTCCGCGCGACAACCGGATCGCGGTATAGACCCAAGAACGACATCGCCGTCGAGAGCACGCCGGAGCGCTCGTTCTCGGATTTGTTGAGCACCTCGCGGGCGGCAGAGGCGACCACCGGATGCACGATGGGCCTATCCAACGTGCCCAGATGGTTGGTCTCCATCATTTTGCGCAGCGTGTGCTGAAACGAGCGTTGGGGATCGGAGAGGAAGGTCGCGACCCGCGCGAGAGTCTTTTCTTCCTCGGCATAAAGGACGTGGAGGATCACCCCCACCAGCAGGGAATGGCTGGTCTTCTCCCAATGGTTGCGCTTTTCGAGCGCGCCTTCGGGATCGACGAGGATGTCGGCGATGTTTTGGACGTCGCGGACCTCGTTGGGGCCCTTTCGGACTTCCAAGAGCGGGTTGTAGCGGGACGAGCGCGGATCGGTCGGGTTGAACAACAGGGCGTGCGAGAACTTGGCGCGCCAACCGGCGGTCAGCTGCCAGTTCTCGCCCTTGATATCGTGAACAACGGTGCTGCCGGTCCACGACAACAGCGTGGGGATGACAAGACCGACGCCCTTGCCGGAGCGTGTCGGGGCGAAGGCCATGACGTGCTCTGGCCCGTCATGCCGCAAGTAACGGTTATCGAACTGGCCCAAGAAGACGCCCGCCGCCTGAGACAGGCCGGCGCGCGCGATTTCGCCATCTCGTGCCCAGCGCGACGATCCGTAGGTCGTGACCAGCTTGTTCTGCCGAGCGCGATAGAGCGAGCCGATGATCGCAGCCGCGATTCCGGCGAAACCGCTGCCCGCCGCAATGGCGCCGGCTTGATTGAACAGCGAGGGCGCATAAGCCTCGTAGGCGTACCACCATTCGAACAGCCGCCAGGGGAGATAGATCGGCCAGCCGCGCACGATAAACCAGGGCGCGCCGAGGCGCGGTTGGAAGTCGAGGCGCCACGCGCAACACTCGGTCGCGAACCAGACGCCGAAGATCACCACCGCAAAGACGATTGCGATTTGTCCCACAAGAAACTTGGTCGGCGTCATGAGGTGTGTTGCCCGCGTTTGTGCGCGAGCGACTCATCGGACGAACGCGTCGTCCGCTCAATTCCCGTTGGGGTGGCTCAACGTTGCTTATGAGAGCTTTAGTCAAACGCGTGAATTCTACACCGAGAACGAACGCGAAATCTCTGGCATTGGCATGGTGATCGGATAGACTCTGGGTGTCCTTCGCGAAGCGCAGAGCGCCGCCCGGACTTCCAATCCGAGAACGAACGTCGCGCTACGCGCGCGCGAAGGAGGATTCGATGTTCTTGCTGTTCGCGGTTGGCGCGACCATCGCGCTCTGTGCGCTGTTGTGGCGCGTAGCCATCTATGCCCTGCCCGTGTTTGTCGCGTTCTCGGTCGGGTTCTGGTCGCTATCGGCGGGTGCCGGGGCGTCCGCGATTGTCGTGGGACTGATTGCCGGGGTCGTGATTTGGGAACTGGCGAAGCGCACCGTCGGTCACGGCAGCAGTCCGATCCGATGCATCGTTGTCGCCTTCTTCGCACTACCCGCGGCTTACATGGGGTTCGAAATCGTGTGGCAGATCTCCGGCCTTGGAGAACCGGCCACGCTTTGGCGCATTGCGGTGGCTGGCTTAGCCGGGATCGCCGCCGCAGGAACAGTTGCGACGCGGCTTATCGAGCGCAATGCGCACCAGGACGTGTTCTAAGCGCGTCAGACACTCAGCCCACCAGCCCGTGCGCTATGAGGCTCTCGCCCGTAGCTCCGCGGGCGACAAACCGAAAACAATTCTCCCTGTTCGTCATTCGATGCTGGGTCCGTTGCGCTGCCGGCCCAGCGCCCACGAGATGCCCTCACCGCGCGCGACACCAGAGACGCTCTGACCGAGATTGCGCTCGATGACCGGGCGCCACGGGACCAGCGTGAAATCTCGCGCCTTCTCGATCAACGCGAACCGTCCACTCGTCAGGTCCACCGCGCGGCGATAGACACCCTCGACGTGATCGCCCGGTTTGGTCTCGTGGTACGCCAGACCCATCTCGGCGGAGAGCTGAGCGGCCACCCGAGTCAGCTCGCGCCGTTGTAGAGCCGCCAACAGATTGGCGCGGACCATGACTGCGCCGCTCTTCTCGCGCACGAGGTCTTCTGCGATCAGCCATTGGCGACGGCGCTGCAGTGCGTCGCGCACCTCACGCCCAAATCCAGTATTGGTCACCGACTCAGGTATGCGGCCCACGATCTGCTTGTCGAGCCAGGTGACGCCCTCCGCGCCGATCTGCTGCGCCAGGGGAATGCGAGACAGGGTCTCGATACGCACTGGAGTTAGGCGGGCGCGGTTCTGTTCATAGGCCTCGACCTTCGCCAGATGGTCCGGGCCTATCTGCCAGCTGCCGTCCTTGTTGCGGATAGCAAAACCGCCGGCGCGCCGCATCGTCTCCAGGCGCCGGACATGGGCTTGTGCAAACTCGACGGAGGCCGACGGGTCGCGCTGCAGATGCAGGTCGACGCTGTACCGCCCCGCGCTGTCCGCAGCGACTTGCGCGACGGTCCGGTCGACCTCGCGAATCCGGCCTTGGGCCGGCTCGAGCGCGACCACCATCCCGCGGCGGACCTCCGCTGCTTCGTCCGCCCGTCCGATGTCGACATAGTGCGCACGGCCGTCCGTGCCGTTGAGCACCAGATAGGACCGGTCGTTGATCTCGTCGGAAAGACCACGTGCGACCACCTCGCCGACCAGCCTCTGAGACAAACCGGCATCTTGCATAGAGATTTGGGAGGGATCCAGCGCGGCGCCGTGGGCGTGGAGAGCATGGTGCAGGGTCTTGATGATGTCGCCGCGTTCGCCTATCCGCCGCAGTACCTCTTCCATTTCCGGGGCCAGCCGCCAGCGGCCGGCCTCGATCTCGTCAGCAAGCTCCAGGCGCGCAAGTTTCTGAAGGCGGGCGGCGAGCAGCGTTCGCTCGAACGGTGAGCCGCGTCCGCTTGAAGCGTCGAGAATGCCTTCGTCGTTCGCGAGACGTAGGAGGTTTCGGTCCAGGCCGGTGAAGCGGTCCTGTTCAACTTCGTTGCGCAGTTTGGTTTCGATCTCGTGGTCGGCGCGCGGACCAAGGTCAAAGGCCACGATCTCCGCTGCGCGCTCGCGCATGCCCTGGCTGATGTAGTCGCGGGCGATGATCAGATCCTCGCCTTTGTCATCCTTGCCACGCAACATCACGTGGGTATGGGGGTGGCCAGTGTTGAAATGATCGACCGCCACCCAATCCAGTTTGGTGCCGAGGTCGACTTCCATCTGCGCCATGAGGCGCCGAACAAACGGCTTCAAGTCCTCATACTCGGCGCCATCTTCGGCCGAGACGATAAAACGAAACTGATGCCGGTCGCCCGCCCCGCGCTCCAAGAACGCCTTTCCGTCGGCCCCGACCCGTTCGGCGTCATAGAGCTGCCCGGGCTGGCCATCCCGGGTCACGCCGTCGCGCTGGATGTAGCGCAAATGCGCCTTTGCCGCCGCCATCCCCTTGCCGCCCAGCTTGATGATGCGCGACTTGATGATCACGCGCCGGGACCGGAGCGCCGCATAGCGGTCGCGGGTCGCAAGCACACGGCCGATACCGCTGCCCCGCCCCATGCGGCTGCCAGTGAATGCCCGTGCTGCGCTTCGCGTGCCGGCCAGGACGGACGCATGAAGAACCCGCTGCAGATAGCTCCGCCCGCGCTTGGATTGGCGGCTACCGATCTTGCCGGGCCTCGGTTCGAAGTCGTCGTCGCGCATCGCGATCATTCCTGTCGTCGCGATCAACGCTGCGCGCTTTCGGCGTTCCGTCCAATCGGTGCCATCGCCGCGAACGTTCTCAAGTGCTTGCAACGGCCTAGTGCCATGACGGGCTCCGTTGGCACTACGAATTCTCGATGTGCAGACTGACAAAACGGCGCCGATGGTGCCGTTGCTTTATCTTGCCTTCGCGCGACACCCACAGTTCCGCATGCCCTCGATGGCTCACGATGGATTTCAGCAACAGGTCACGGACGCGACATGGACAGCGGGACGAACAAAGAAGCGTTGGTCTGCAGCGGATTCGGTCCCGCCCCACTGGTGTTCGATGCGACAGACGAGGCGTGATTCACAACGAATAGGCTGCTTTCGGCGGCCAGATTCGCGACGGGAACGGCGGCAACGGACACAGGAAGTGTCCCCGCCGGTGCAGCGAATCCGTCCTCCGCAACCTGCCGGACATAGTCGATCGTCGCCGCTGGAAGCGCCCGGCCGCGCGCCAGATAAGCGTCCACGCGCGCAGGTCCTGCATTGTAAGCGGCGAAGAGACTGGGATAGCCAAAACGGGCATACAGCTCGCGCAGATACGCCGCGCCCGCGAAAATATTGTCGTGTGGATCGAAGGGATCGGCGCCGAGGCCATAACGACCACGCAGATAGCGCCAAGTGTCCGGCATGATCTGCATCAGACCCATGGCCCCCGCGGCCGAGGCAATCGGCTTGCCATGCAGGGTGCTTCGTCCCCGGCTCTCCACCGCCATCACCCGCGCGATCCAGTTTGTTGGGAGCGCAAAGTGTTGCGCCGCATCTATGATGATCGGCTTCCACCGCGCGATGTCCGGCGGCAGCGCGGCGGGCTCTGCCGTACGCAAAAGACAGACCGTGCTGAGTGTCACAGCGTCCACAGCGGCACCAGTTTTCCGAGAATGGCGGTGGCCGAAACCACCCCGAAATACCGCCCGTCGAAGGATTGAGGGACGGCGGCATTGAGCAAGAACACCTCATGGGCCGTCAGCGTCTTGCAGCCCCGCCAACCCGATAGGGGACGTCCTTGGCCGTCCCGCTCAAGCCGGATTGCCACGGTTCTGCCGTTGATCGCGACGTGCCTGGCGTCGGCGCAGATGCGGTCACCCGTGAGCGCGGCGACGTGTTTGATCAGGGGAACGCCAAGCGCGAGATAGCCACGCTGGGCCGTCAGACGCTGTACGCCTGGCGGTGGAAGAGCCAGCACAAGATCGCCCCGCAACAACGGATTGGCAGCGATCACGCGATAGAGACCGACCGGCGCACTGGCGGTCTCATTCCAGACGAGGCCGGGTGTTTTCACGGTCGAGAGCGCGAGCAAACCGACGGCGCCCAGCATCGCTGTGACGAAGGACGCACGCTTCATGGCGTCGGTCCCTTCGACCACGCCTCGAGCTCGTCGATGTGATAGAAGATGTAGCGACCGTGCTTGCGGTGTTTAGGTCCGCGCGTCTGCATCCGCATCTTGACGAGCGTGTGCGGTTTGAGACCGAGATAGAACGCGGCCTCCTTGGTCGACAGAAACGGACTCCCCTTCTTGGCTGAAGCGGCACGGATGGCGCTAGCGTGGTCGGCTTGCGGGTCGTTCATGGTTTCCTCGCGGCTGAGGCTTGCGCGAGAGGCGATGGAAAAGACCACCGCCGCCCATGACGGACGATAGGGACTGAAAAGCGACGTGAGGACCGGCGAAAACCCGTTCCGAGTCTTCGCCGGATTCGCTTCCACGTTATCCGCTGTCCTCGTGATCGTCGGCCAGCGCGGCGTCGAGGTCGCGGTCGTGCGCGGCCTGCTCAGACAGGGCTTGTGCAAGCTCGTCCTGTATCCGGGCGCGTTCGCGGCGCGGCAAGCCGGGCTGCCTCAGCTCGGCTCGCAGCTCCTGAATGTGATCGTAAAGCGCAATCATGCTGTGTTCCTTTCGTCTGGTTGACGGAAGGCGGGGCACGGGCACGCTCGGGCTGGGTCAAGGACGGCGCAGCCGCCGCGCAGCGGGGCGCGGGGGTGCCGATTTTGTCGAGCGTCTGAAAAAATGTACGCGCGCAGCGCGCGCTTTGCGCTCGGCAAAATTGGGGGGCGCCGCGCATCCTTGAGGCAGCCCGAGCGGCCCCGTATGCTGGAAAAGCCGAAGAGACGCCTCTCACTGCTGATCCGGCGCGCAGGCTCGATGCCGGCGCGCGGGATGGGAGACACGCAAATCCCCGCATCCGTTGCCGGACGCGGGGCTGTGCAGGCGAAGGTCAGTCGACCGGATTCCAGATGACGGCGAACACGTCGTCATCGTCCTGGCCGGCGGCGCGTCCAAGGTTGGCAAAGAGCTTCTTGGGACCGAACGCCGGATCGGCAAGACCGAGGCTGATGTAGTCCTTGCCGGAGGACTCGCCGACGCGACTCCAGCCCGCGCCGATTTCGACGCCGCCGCTGTAGACGCGGAAGTCGGGCTGGTTGTCGCCGTTCTTCGCGGTGTTGGGCAGGATGTCGATGGGGGCGCGGAACGACAGTGTCTTGAGCTGGCCCTTGTACGATTTTCCGTCTTTCTGCTTCGTGACATGACCGATGGCAGGCATTGGAAGTCTCCATTGAGATCGCGGGAGACCATTCTCCCTTGCGATGGCGGACCGTTCATGGGCGGCGGACGGGCACCCGAACCCGTCCTCTTCGGACGGGCCGCAGCACAGCGGAGGACCGGAGCGGCGTGAAATTTGGAGCAAAGCGTCCGCGAGGAGCGCGCATAGCGCGCGGGGAAATTTCGAAGCCGCGATGGTTTCGGAAAGACCGGACCCGCCCATAGGTCTTACGCCACGAGCAAGGGAGACCAGGTCGCCAGCCGGAAGGGAGACGAACACCCTGCCGGAGACTGGCGCGACGGAGGCACGGAAATTACAGGACCGCTGAAGCCCTCGCGTTCGCGTCCCACATCCGTCCGACACACGCGGACGGCAACAACCAGCACGTTCTAGCGTCCGTCCGGCCAAGAAAAAGGCGGCGGCTGGAAAGCCGCCGCCCGAACAATCCGGCCACGCTCAGGCCGCGTCTGCGATCGGCGGCTCGGTCACCGCTTGCGCAACCGGCGCGCTGCCGATGTCCCGAAACGGAAAGGCCAGCCAGCCGGGAAGCCAGCCTTCGACCTGCGTTCGGCCATTGCTGCCCGCGAGGCCGTCGCGGACGATCTGCTTTTGGGTCTTGGCTTTCTCCGCGACATTGGCCTTGGCAACCGTCTCGCCCGCAACCTCCGCCACCAGCGCATTGACGGTGGCGCGGTCGCGGATGAGGTCGAAGAAGATGTCGTCCGGCTGCCAATGCGTCCGCGCATCGACCGCCAGATGGACGCCCACGGCCTCCACCACATCGCCTCCCGCCTGCAGGCTTGCGGCCATGAAAAAGGAAGCGACCCGCATCACATCGGCGTCGGACAAGGTGAGCAGCGTCGCGAACACGTCCGTTGTCTCGCTGCGGTGGGTGTAGTCATCGTCTTCCTCCGTCCAGCCGAGCAAGACGTGAACCGCCCGTTCTTGGTCCGTGAACGCCGCCTGTGCCCCGCTGGTCTCGATGCTGGCGCGGATAGCAGGATTGCGCGCCGTCTGGGGATCGGCTTTGACGTTCCAGTTGCCGGACGACCGCGCCATGTGTGCCACCGCAAGGCGGAACGCCACCTGCGGCGTAGCGATGAGTGCCAGCCGCACGGCGGCATGGCGATGCAGGTCCACATAGTTCTCGAGGGCCTGCGTCATCGCCGGTCGGGCGTTGCCGCCCTCCTTCTTCGCGGGCGCACCGGCGCCGCGCTCGTCCGCCTTGGCACGCTTCTTGGCCTCCTTCTGCGACAACCAACCGTCGAAGATTTCAACCGCGCCGTCGTGGGCGACGGCGATGAACACCTTGCCGCCCTTCTTCTTGGGCACGCGGACATGCTCGTATGGCTGAAAGCGCTGGCCGATTTCGAGGATATCCACAGCGCCCCAGCCGGACTTGAGAAGCGCGTCCCGTTTGGCGGCGATGGCGCGGTTCTGCAAGGCCCAGAACAGGTCGGCGTCGGCAAAGTAGCTGTCCTCGCCGAACAAGTCCTCGATGGTCTGGCCGGTGTAGTCGGTCAGCTTGAACAGGGCATGGGAGGTTGCGATCTGCTGGCCGCCGAACAGCCACTGCTTCAACTGAAAGCCGCGCGGCGCGTATTGCTTGGGGTCGCTGAACAGACGCAGCCATTTGCGCTGCTGCGACGGCGAGGCCAGCGTCAGGTGGCGCACGGTCTCGTCGTCAATCTGCTCGGCGCGGTAGGCGTCGCGGATTTTCGGCAGCAGATTGCCGAGCGCGAGGCGCTGCTTGACCTGGGTCGCGGTCAGGCCGGTGACAGCGGCGATGCCGTCCACGGCGCGGCCCTCTTTGATCAGCCGCACGAAAGTCTCGTATTCGCGCATCGGATCGGGGTCGCGGCGCGCGACGTTTTCGAGCAAAGACGCCTCGATGGCGGCGTCATCGTCGCCTTCCTCCATGATCGCGCACGGGATGGGCGCGATCTCACCGACGTCGTCCTTGACCGCCTTGGCCGAGAAATACCGCCGCCGTCCGGCGACCACGCCGTAGCGGCCATCCTCGGGCCGGATGACCAGCGGCTCCAGAATACCGCGCGCGCGGATGCTGGGCAGGATGTCCGATATGTCGGGCGGTGGATCGCGGTAGCGCATGTTGCATTTGGAAATCTTAAGTTTGCTGAGGTCGATGTGTTCGAGTTGCATAAGGTCCTCCTGACCTTGTGGGGAAGGAACCGGCTGTATCGCGCGGATGCGGCCGGGCGGTGCGGGGGCACCTATCCGGCCGGTTCCTCCGGCGGAGTCTCGTGTGATGGCTGAAAGGCGAGAATGAACTCGCTCGCCTTGCTCGCCTGACTGGCGGCGTGAAAAATCGCCTTGGCGTCGCTTTTGAGGATTTGCAGCCAGTGGCCGAGGTAATCGGCGTGGCGGATTTGCGGCACGATGGCAAGATGGGCGCAGAGAAAGGCGCTGGTGAGTTCGGCAATCAGTTCTTCGCGGGCGTAGGCCTGCGAGCCGAGGCGGTGTTGCAGATCGCGATTGAGACGCGTCGGATGCGCCGTCCAGTGGCCAAGCTCATGACTGACAGTGCAAAAATGGTCGGCGGCGCTGACAAAGGTGGTGCGCGGCGGCAAGCGGATGAAGTCCTCGTCGCGATGGTAGTAAGCCTCGCCGCCGCCTTCGCGGATATCCGCGCCGGTCGCCGCGATCAGCGCATCGGCGGCGGGCGAGGTCTCGATGTCGGCCATCGGCAGTGGCGACGTGATGTGCGCGGGCTGGCCTTCGCACTGCTCGACATTGAAGACGGTGAAGCGTTTGAGAAATGGAACGGCGTTGGGATCGTCTCCGCTCTCGCGGGCGCGCTCGCGTTCGGCGCCCGGAATGAAGCTGTCGGCGTAACAGATGGTGGTGCCGCGCTCGCCCTTCTTGACATGACCGCCCAAGCTGAGGGCTTGGCGGAAGGTCAGCCATTCCTGCGAAGCGAAACCGCGTTTGAGAACCGCATCCCAAAGAATGAGGATGTTGATCCCTGAGTAGAATTTGCGGGTGGCGGCACTGCGCGGCAGGCCGAACGCAATACCGGAAGAACTCCAAGGCCGCACCCATGGGACAAGGCCCTGCTCCATTTCCGCAACGATGCGGGCGGTGACTTCGTCATAGAGAGATGCGCGCGGTGCGCCGTTGCTCTGCGGCTGACAGGTCTGGCTCATCAGGGGTCTCCGGCTCGGAACCCCGCCCAGCCATTCCCCCGGAAGGGAGGGGCGGGCGGCGAAACGCGATCCGTCAGGCCCGCCGATCGAGGCAGGCCGCACCTTTAGGGCGAAGCGAAGCGGAGCACCCGGAGCGCAGCGAAGGGTTGCGGCCTGCCGCGGCGGGCCTAAAGGAGAGCGCCGCCCGCCCCGATCTTCCGGGGAATGGCCTTAAACAAAGTCAGCGTCCGCCAGGACGCTGGCCATATGTCTGCGTCAGGGATGGAAGCCCGCAGGGCGGAGATCGCGCTCTTCGCGCGAGCTCCGTTCACGACAGCCCGGCTGCGCACAGCGCAGGGCGCTCTGATTCCACCGGAAGGACCGCAACAACTAGAATCAGCTAGAAGTCTTTCTCGACGCGAGACCACAGATGACGCCTGCAACAAAATTGCCATTCACGCGCAAGGATGGGCTGACCGAACATCCGGCCAACCGCGCCTGGTTCTTGCGCAATCTCAGCTGTCCCTATTGCGGCCAAGACTTTGCGAGCGTTCTGGCGAGTGACAAGGAACATGTCATCGGCCGCAACTTCGTACCCCGTGGGACACTCGACGGCGCGTGGAACCTGATCCTGCGCGCTTGCCGGCGGTGCAACGGCCTCAAATCAGATCTCGAGGACGATCTGTCGGCCATTACGATGCATCCGGACTCGGCCGGCCGGTTCGCTTGCGACGACCCGCGGCTTGCGGCGGACCTGCGGCGCAAAGCAGCCAAAGCGATCAATCGGCGAACCCGCAGGCCGGTGGCGGCGGGTGAAGCGCCACTGGTGATCCGCGGCCAGATGGGTCCGCTGGAAATGACCTTCACGATGCACTCGCCACCTCAAGCTGCCGAAAATCGTTTGTTCGGGCTGGCGCAGCTTCAACTGCAGGCGTTCTTCTATCGTCTGACGTTCGATCACGAGCACCGCCGCGGCGCCTTCTGGCGCGGCGGGTTTCAGCCGCTGCTGGCCGTGCGGCGCGAGGATTGGGGCAATCCGCAACTGTTGTGGTTCGAACAACGCACGGCGGCGTGGCTGCCGCGGCTCCGCGCGATCACGGCGGACGGCTTCTACAAAGTCTGGATCAAGCGCGAAGCGGAAGACAGAATCCTGTGGGCATGGGCGATGGAGTGGAATCGGAATTTCCGCCTCGCCGGCTTTTTCGGTCTCGACGACAGCGCCAAAGCCATCGTAGATGACGCTCCGCCGCTCAAACTCGACACACTCAGCGAGACACCAACCAGCTGGCTCAAGGTGCGAACGGAGATTCCCCTCGCAGACGACGCGGACCATCTGTTCGATTGGGACGATGATGTCCCGCAATCGGCCTGACCATTGCCATAAGCGCCGCGGGCAACGATTGCGTTGCCCGGTTCCCGTCGGTTTTCGGATTTCGAAGAAGCAGTCCGAAGAAAGCCGCACTTTTCGGACAGGGAACCTTCCGCTCCAGTCCGAGTGCGCAAACGACCCGCTTTGCGGCGGATTCCGCCGTGACAAGGAAACGCCCTGCCGACCTGTGCATTCCTAACAGACCGATCGCCGAGGCGCGCGCGAATCGCGGTATGAGGTGCCTTCCGTTGAAGAGAAAAGGTGCGCTATGGTTGAACCGACCAGAACCGAGGCGCCCACACTTTTTTCTCACGCCGCCGTTGACCTGCCGCAGGACGTTCGCAGAAGCGAACACGAACAGGTGCGCGACTTTGTGCGGTCTCTGGATCGGCGCCGTCTGATTTTCTTGGCCTGGCAGCGGGACACCGCTGCGCGTCCGGCAGAGCAATTCGTGCTATCGCTTGCGCCGCCGCAGACATGCGTCGCCTTCGTGCCAATGCCGCCCGCGCTCCCCTATCTCGACTATGGCGTCTACGATTCCTTCCGCGATGTAGCGGGGGACGCGGCGCTGCGGCTGGAAGCGCGCGGCGTTCTCTATTTGGGCCAATTGGTGCAGCTCGCGGAAGGCGAAGTGCGCAAACTCGCGCGGGCCGACGATCGGACACTGGACGTCATGCGTGCGCGCCTGGCGCTGGCCAAACTGCGATTCGGCATGCACCTTGCGGTGCGGCACGGTTATGATCTGCCGCACGCCGCCCGCGCCTGAGCGCGAAGCCTATTTGAGGTAGCCGGTCTCTGCGATCAGCTCGGCGGGTTCGCGCCGGCGCAAGACCCGCAAGTGATCGGCAGCCGCTTTGCGCGGAAACGCCACCTGGTCGATCCGGCTTTCTTCGCCCGCCCGCAAGACCGGTCCGACGCGCAGCTCGGCGGGCACAGCGGCATGGTTGAGCACCGCGCGCGCTTTTTCGGCCGCGAACTGGCTGACGCAAAATCCCGCGGCCAGCTGGTGTAGCAATCGGCCCCCAAAGTTCTGCTCGATCAGCTCGTGACAGGCATCCGCAAATGTCTTGAAGCCATCACCCTGGCCGCCGAGCCAGATCTTCTTGGCGTCGGCATCGAGGGCAGCGAAGTGGGTTTCAAACGCCTCGAGACGCGCTTCGTCAAAGGAGTCGACAAAGTAGAAGGCCGGCAGGACCCGAAGATAGTCGTAGACATTGACGTCGGGCTTGACCTCGCGGGCGCACATCTCGAGCGCGACAATGATGATGACGGCGCGCGAAAAGGTCTTTGGCGCGCGACGGACTTTGGGCTTGAGCTGGGTGTGTGAGCATTCCCACTTCGACTGATATTGTTTCGCCCATGCGCTGGCGCGGATCTCCGTTTCCGCCTTGCGGAAATAGGCCTCCATCTTAGTGTGCTGCACATCGAGGAGTTCGAGAACCTTCTCCAGGTTGAGAATGAAGAAGCGGTTCTTGTCTTTGTTGTGGAAGCGCCAGGTGTCGTAGCTCGTACCCTGATAGAGCAACGCAATGACCTCGGCCGGCCGGACATTGGCCTGCGTCTCTTCTGGCGCGTCGCTCCCGCTCATTTTTCGATTGCCAACTAACGTCAAGGGAACCTTTACCACAGTACTGGAGGAGACTGAAGGCGGCGGTAGAGCAGTTGCGGCTGTTGGAGCCTCCAGCAAGTACAGACAAATGCGTCACAGTCGTTGGCCAGGCATAGCCCAAAGCAACCTTTGGACGGGGTAGGATTTTATTGGCCTCGCCTGCCATTACCCGCTGCAGCCTGCAGCAGGCGGATGGATACCACCACATCTCGTATCGGTCCCTAGTCGTCAAACAGGGCCTCGAGCATAACGCTTTGATATACCTACGATTTTCTGCCTCACTGCCGTGACTCCTGGGCGCGGCACTCCCAATATCTTCGGGTCCTGTTGCCCGGACCGGCCGGGCAAGGCGCAGCAATACGCAAGCACCGCACGAGGAGGAAATGACGATGAGCTTCTTGCCAACCACCACGCAGCAGCATGCGGTCATGGCTCTGGCGCACGCCTTGGCGCAAAGCGAGCGCATCCTGCTCTATATGGCACTCGCCTATCTGATCTATGCGCTGGCCGAGACCGCGATCATCGTGTTCGCGTTGTCCAACGGCTTGTTCTTCAAGATCGGGCGGGCGCTTTTTCGCCTGATTGTGATCCTGACGATCTACAGCATCGGCTGCATCTATCTCTTAGAATATCTCGACCGCGCGCATGTGACTTAGCCCAAGCGGCCCAGCCGCCACCTTGAGCCCTCGCTGCCGGCGGGGGCTTTTTCTTTGGGCCATCGGCGTGTAGCGCAAATCTTTCGGTTCGGCGTGCGATCGGATGAGCGGATGTTAGACTGGTTGTGAAACCCATCGATCGCCGCAGTCATGCGCTTCATCAAATCAGGAGGATTGACGCCGTCCGAGAAGGTCCTGGCCGCGGTATGTGAAAATTCGTTCCTCAGCCTCTGGAGTTATCCCAACCTCTACCGCAAGCCGGCGAAGGAACTGTGTGATTTGCTCGTGGTGTTTGGCGACGACGTCGTTCTTTTTTCGGACAAGTCTTGCGGCTATCCCCAGACCGGCGACACCCAGCTGGACTGGGAGCGCTGGTATCGGCGGTCCGTGACCGATTCCGCCAAGCAGCTGCGGCGCGCGGAGCAATGGATCCGAACCCAGCCCGAGCGCGTCTTCCTGGACGCCAGGTGTACGATCAAGCTGCCGCTCGCGCTGCCGCCACGCGATCGACTGCGCGTCCATCGCGTTTGCATTGCCCTGGGATCGTCGGCGCGCGCGTTCGCCGAAACCGGCAAGCCGGCGTTGACGGTCTCGGCGCTCAGCGGTGGCGGGACCGACCGGTTCACCATCGAGCCGGTGCCTGTTACCGGCGCCGTCGTGCACGTGTTCGACGACGTCACCCTGCAGGCCGTCCTGGCTGAGCTTTCGACGGCAAGCGATTTTCTGGATTATCTCACAAAAAAGGAGGCGCTCCTCGAGTCCGGCCTGTTTGCCCATGCGGAAAGCGAACTCGATCTGCTGGCGTACTACCTGGGCAACAACCGGACCTGTCCGACGCATGGCCCGGATCGGTTTCGCGTCGAGGCCAACCTTTGGCAGGTGGTGCAAGCGGATGCCGGGTTTCAGCGCGGCAAGACGGAGGACCGGGCCAGTTATTTCTGGGACGGTCTTGTCGAATATCTGACGCGGCTCTTCCTGGCGGAGAAACTCGAGGTCGGCAACGACATGACGGTGTCCGACTACGAGATCGCGGTCCGCGTCATGGCCGGGGAAACGCGGTTCTCGCGCCGCCTCTTGTCCAAATGGATCTTGGAACGCGCCGCCGTGCAGGGGTCTTATGTCGGAAGCCTATTTCCCTCGGTGCAGCAGCGCGATGTTCTCTATGTCCTGTTGATCGGCCCGGGCGATGGCGGCGGGGACCATGCCCGCTATCGCAAGGCTCGCGCCGAACAGCTTCACGCCCGGTGTCTGGCTGCAAAGGTGACGCAACCGGACCGCAACACAATCGTCGGACTTGCGCTCGACGCCCGGGGTGTCAAAGGACGCTCGGAAGACTTCATCTACATGAACACCGCCGCCTGGACCCTGGAGCAATTCGCGATCGCACAGGAGGTGCGCGAGACCTTGGGATATTTTGTTGACGGCAAGGCCAAGCAAACGAAGATCGACGAATACGAATATCCCGGCATTCCGGGGTAGTCCTTCGGACGCTGCGTTTCGCGCTTCCCATCACGGAACGTGCGCGCCGGCGCCGTGCGCGTCTGGTGTTGGAACACTTGCGATGCGGTACAGCGGCGCCGCGCTCGGGTCCCATGAAAGCTCGACGCCGACGCCGGTTGCGGCGGGTGCGATCAGAGATCGAACCTCTTCAGATCCTTCCTGGCCGGTCGGGAGGTTTTGCCCAGGCGCGAACGCAAGCGTCTGGCCATCGCGCCAACCGCATCGGAGCGGTTGAGTGCGGATTCGATCAGCAACGCAATGGGACGACGCATGTCGTCGGCGCTGGTCAACGCCGCCGCCCAACCGGTTTCGGCCTTTGCAACATCGACACCGTCCAGAATCCGCTGCACGGCATCGGGCGCGATCTGGCGTAGCACTTGGATCAGCAGCGCACCGTCGCGATACCAGCTTGGATGCTCTTGCGACAGGGTCGCGCCGGCGTCGGCAATCAGGTCCTTCAGCAGCGCGTCCACCAGCTCCGGGCGTGCCTCGTAGAGTTGCCCGATCACGATGGCAGCTTCCACCCAGTGGAAGTGACCGTTCTTGGAGGACAAACCGATTTTGCGGCCGGCCGAAATCTGCTTTTGCGCCGCGCCCGGTGACATGATGGCGAGTTTGGGCGTCAGTACCTCGATCATCGGCAGGTACTGTTCGATCAGAGATGCGATGGCAGGTCCTGCCACCGGATCGCGATGGGCAATCCACAACAGGATATCGGCGTCGTGAAAGAGCGCCTTCCAGTCGGATCCGATGGCCACGCCGATCTGGGCCCAGTCGATGGCGCGCACCACAAAGGCGAACTTTCGCGGCGCCGCGTTGTGCAAAAAAGCGAGGAAGAACGCGGCCGACTGGTAGTCGCGTTTGTCGGTGGCCGAAATCCTTGCCGCCAGCGCCTCGGCATAGAGCGGTGCGCAGAGCTTGCGACAGAGCTGGCGCTCGCGCGCGCTCTGTGGACGATCCTTGTAGATTCCGAGGGGATCGAAGCCCTTGATGACGTGCCATGCCACATCGTCGAACTCGTGGAACGCACGGGCGGGATCGGCGGCCAGAGCCTTGGCGGCTGTCGGCAGGAAGGCGGCCACCATGTCGAGGGCCAACGTCTTGTCGAAGGCATGGAGCGCGGACACCAGCTTGGCGAAGGAGCCGATGGTCTCGCCGCCGCGCCAGCGGCGTGCCAAGCGGAGCAGCGCTTTGTGCTGCAGCGCAGCCGCGAGGCTCTTCTTCCACTCGGCGGGAGCCGCATTGGCGAGATTGGAGAGAAGCGCGCCCATCTCAAAAGCATTTGCGGGCGCGACGGCCGCCAGAGCGGCAGCGACGCGGCTCGGGTCGGCATGACCGACAAGCTCGCCCGCGTAGGCCCTATCGCTGTTGAACACGGCGTTCAAAAGCTGACCCAGGGCATAGCAGGATTGCCGCGCAGCCAGCGAAATCCAATCGCCGAGCAGGTCGAGCTGGCCCGCGAGTACGCCGCGCGGCCAGGCGGGCAAGTAGCCACACGCCTCGCTCAAAAAGAACAGTGCGCCCGCGCGATCGGCCTCCGAGGCCCGCCAGCAGCGCTGCAGAGCCCAATCGAGAGAGGCCGCCGGCGCGAGGCCGCGCCAGGCGCCGAACTGCGTCATACGAAGCTCGAGCAGCAGATTGCGCAAGCCGATCAGCGGCATGGTGGCGTCCTGCAGCACGGCCTGATACAGCGCCGCGATTTGGCTTCGGCCGGCATCGTCCTGGCCGCGAAGAACCTGGCCGATGACCACGCTGGCGAAGCGCTGATGCGGCGTGCGGTTGTCTTGGGCGGCAATGAGAAGGCGCTCCTGCATTAGCCAGTGCAAGGCGTGCTCGGCAGCGGCGGCATCGATGCCGGCCAACGAGAGAAGGCGCAGCAGGTCGGGGCGCGAACACCGCGCGTCGCGCGACGCGATCTGGCGGATCGACGCGGCCGCCAAGACAATGTCGGCGCCTTGGGCATGCGCATTGCGTGCCGCCTGTTCGGCGCGGCGCCAGCCGCCGCCGAGGATGAAACAGAACTGCCAAGGTCGATCCGCCGTGGTTTCAGCATGGTCTATGCGGTTTTCCAACGACTCGGAGATCGAGTGCTCGCCGATTGAGTCGTCGACGCGGCGCACGATCTTGAGCGTCGCGGCCAGGTTGGCGCGCAAGGCGGCGGCAATTACGCGGACCGCCCGCTTGCCCTCAAGCTTGATGGCGCCACGCCCCGGCGCGGCATGCTCCACGACATTGTGGGTCGAAAGCACCAACCGCGTTCGGTTGGCGTCCGCTTCGGCAGCAGCCAGAACCCACGGCGCTGTCAAATGGGCGTCGTCGATGAGATAGAGTGTGCGCAGGTCACTCGGGACAAGCGAAATCTCGGCAACATTGGGATCGGCAAGACGCAGGACCTTCCATCCTTCATCAGCGAGAATCCGCGCCGCCTGAAAGGCGCAAACCGATTTTCCCAGCCCGGCTTCGCCTGCGAGCCGGACACTATAGGCACGCTTCAATTCCTCAACGAGGGCCTTGGCTTCCGGTAGCGTCGGGCAGGCCGCGGCATCGGCAGGCCCCAGCGCGCGCCCCATCAAGGCGGGCCCAAGATCACGCGTGGTGGCGAATGTCACGGGCAGCCATTTCATCGCCCCCGCCGAGGGCGTGGCAATGGCGCCAAGTCTCTGCAGCGCGTCGCGCATCGCGCGGACGTCGTCGCTGCGGGGTAGATCGCGCAACGCCGCGATCAGACCCGGCAAATCGAACACATGCTCGGGATAGAACGCTTGCAGCGCGGCCGGCGCGTCGGCGAGGAGGTTCTGGATGTCGCTCCATCCAAGCACCGTGACCGAAAATTTGCCTGCCGCAACGCGCTTGCGCGAAATCTCCCACGCCGCCCTCTGCAACGGACCGTCCTTGTCCGCAGTGGTCGCGAACACGAAGTGGTTCAGTGACGGCGTGAAGCGCTCCGCCTTGACGATCTCCGTGGAAAGCTCTTTGACCGTTGCTTTGCGGCCATAGGCGCGGTCCTTGCCCTTGCACTGGACACCCAGGGCGATGACACCTTGGCTGTCTTGCGAGCCGAAGATGTCGACACCATGTTGCGCCTGACCGTTGCGGCCATGGCGTTGCGCCATCGGGTCGCGCCAGAGGGCACGAAACAGAGCGAGGCACAAATCCTCGAACAGGTCCCAATTCTTGGGCGGCGCGATCTGCTTGTGGCGAAATTCCATGGATTGGGCAGAATCGAAGGTTGGCGCTGTGAGTGTATAAGGATTCACGGTCGACGCGGTGTTGGCCCGATGCCGGTTCGGTGGCGAGATCGTGATGACATCTGATTGCCTAACTTCGGGCGTCGTCGCCGTCGACGGGCACCCGGCCTAAGCGCCGCGCTCTTCGCCAGCGGGCTCCCGCCTGGCGCTAAGCGGGCAGCTGCACGCGCTCCCGCACGCGTTGGTATAGCGCAATTTCAGCTTCATGCTCCAGTTCGACCGCGACAGCGAAGCGTTGGTTGGGTGTGATCGCGCTGGCCCAGCCGCCTTCGCACCGGACCGCGAGATAGTAGTTGTCGCCGTAGGCTTCCAAGCTTCGGCTGGCCGTAAACGTCCCGCGCTGCAACGTGCCGTTGCCCCGCAGATTGGGTCCCGGCGTGAGTTTGCAGCGGCGCGCATCCATCAATCGGAAGGGCTCGCCTTCTGCCTTCTCCCATTTGCGGCAGGCAGCGAACACCTCCTCCGCAGTTGCGCCGCGGTAGAGATCAAAACTCATGGACAGCCCGGCGTAGTCGAGCCTTGTGTGGCGCACGATGGGATCGAAGGCCAGCGCGACACGGATCCGCCGCCGCCCTTTCTCGGCCTGGAACAGGTGGGGTATCGGCACTTCGAACACCGCGAAACGGTTCACGTCCAGGGCGTCTTCGCGATAGAGGACGACGCGGTTGTCGTTCGAGTTAAAGGCCTTTTCGATGTCGATCACCCCGTTCCCCAGGACATGGAGAACCTGATCTTCGGAGAGTTTGGCGAGGCATTCCAATGCGGCTTCAGGCGCCTCCGCTCCGATCGCCAGCAGCGCTCGTATCAGATTGGCGGATGCATCGGGGAACGCCTCGCGCAGGATTGCGGCCTTGTAGGCGACCAGCGGACTGGCGAACGACGTGCCGGTGACAGCGGTCAGCATGCGCTCCAGGTAGCCACGATTGAGCGATATCACCCCTGCCGCTGCACGCGTCCGTCCGTCGGCCAGCGTCTGGGTCGGTCCATCGAATACGACGGTGCCGCCATAGTCCACGAAATCGGGCTTGAGGATCCGCCCGACACCGGGACCGATCCGCGTGAACGGCGATGGTTGACCTTGCGCCGTCAGGGGTACAACGCCGGCCTGTGCCTCGTCGTCGGCGTCGAGCCCGTTCGTGTGGGCGAGCGATCCGATCGTCAGGACGTTAACCGCCGTGCCAGGCTCGATGATGCGCGCCTCTGCATCGGTGAGGCAAGCGGGATAGGCATCGACGACGGCGTCGCCGTACTTGACCATGAGGTCGGTCCGGTTGCCCGCGGAGACCACGATGACCAGATCGAGTTCGCGCGCGAGTTGATCAAGGATCGATGCCCAAGGCGTCGGTTTGTCGCCGGCCATATGCTTGTGGTCGCCCAACGAAATGTTGATGACGCGGCAATGAAACTCAGCGTGGAGCCGGCGAATGGCGCTTTCCATGGTGGCGGGCACAACGGCGTCGTCCGAAAATCTGCCGGCGTGGTCGACGACCTTGGCGCTCGCGATGAAGAATCGCGCGTTAAAATGCTGCTGATCGACGCGTTGGCGGATGTCGCCGTAGATAGCAATACCGGCTACGGGCGTGCCGTGGCCGCGTTGATCGTCGTCACCGAGCGCGGCCGGCGCGCCAAAGGCACCCTTGAGGGCGCCGCTTGCCAAGGGGTGGGCCGCAGTGATGCCGCTGTCGATTACGCCGATGACCGGGGCATCGGCGTGTGGCGCGGCGATCGGGCCAAGATTTTCGACGTCAAAGGACGAGACGTCGAACAACGGCGTGTCGGGCTGCGGCGGACGATCGATGACGAACACTTCGGCCAAGTCCAGCAAGGCGCGGATAGCGGCGCCGGCAGCGCGCACCCGCAAAAGTGTCATCGCCGAGCCGCGGTACTCGTTGACCAGTTCGCCGCCCTGTGCCTGCAGGACGCTTTCCGCCCGTGCCACAAAACCCAGCACGGACTCCGCGTCGGGTTGCCAGAGTTCGACGTCGAGAAGCTCCAGCGCGTCGGCGGCAAAATGCTGCGGCCCGGTCTTGCCCTCGCCGCGCAGGATCGGGCCGATGCGATCGGCGGCCGCGAGCTCCGATACCGATTCGATCGCGCCGATGAGTCCAGCATAGGCCGGGTTCTTCTGGCCGGCGGGCGGATCCTTCTGGTATTCCGCCACGCGCCGCTTGAATTCTGCCAACTCTTTGTCGTTGGCGAACAGGACCACGCTCTTGTCGGCCTCATTGGCAAGGAGCGTCATCCCGAGGCTCTGCCAGGTTTCCTCGGCAATGCCGCCGGTCGTCTGAATCTTCAGAATGAGAGCAGGGTCGACATTGGCAATCGGCGGCTTTGCCTTTTGCTGCGCGACGACGGCTTCGATGGCGGCTTGCAGACCCGCGCCATGACCCTTGGCATCGCGCGGCACGACACTGCCAAAGCCATGTTGGCGGCGCTCCATCGCGCCTTCCAGCCGTCGCAGGGGAAGATGGTCGTAAACCGCCACAGTGAGATTTCCAGTCTCGCGAGAGACCGACACAGATCAAACTAGGCTCGTTTGAGCTTCGCCTGAACGTCGCGACGCCGTCGGCCCTCGGTCAGTGCCACATCGAACTCGGATTCCAATACGGTCTTTGCACCCTTCAAGATCGAGCGCTTGATCGCCGACATGCAGACCCGCTCGATCTCGGCATAGGAATAGCCGACAAGGCGGCCGATCCGCTCGGAGAGATCAAACGCAATCGGAAAATTGCGGGTCTTCATGTCGATTAACCGGCGGATCTGCCGCGCATCGGGCAGATCGAACACGATTACCTCGTCGAACCGCCGCCAGATGGCGGGATCAAGACTCTCCTCGACATTCGTGGCGGCAATAACAAAACCGCGGCCCTTGAAGCGGTCGACCAGCATCAGAAGGCTGTTCACGACGCGGCGCATCTCACTGTGCTCGGCATTGTCGCCGCGGGTGCGGGCCAGCGCATCGAACTCGTCGAGCAACAGCACGCAGGGGCGCCGTTCGGCTTCGTCAAAGAGCTTGCGCAGGTTCGAGGCCGTCTCACCCAGGAAGGATGAGATGATCGCGTCCAGCCGGGCCACCAAGAAAGGCAGGCCGAGCTCATGGGCGAAGACTTCCGCCGTCAAGGACTTGCCACAGCCCGGCGGTCCACAGAACAGCAGCTTGGAGGTCACGGCTAGGCCGTGGCGGCGCAGCGTGTCGCCATGACGGAACTCGGCAATCAAGTCCAAAAAGGTCTGGGTATTACGCGCACTCAGGACAACATCACCCCGATTGCGCACCGGATCGATGGACTCGATCAGATGGGTGAAGCGATTGTCCCGCGCGAGATTGAGCGGAATGAGCGCCGGGGCCGGCTTGGCGGTCTTGGCCGCTGGCTTGCGAGCAGGTCGGGAAGCGGAACTTGCCATAGTCTGGGTATTGCTCGTCTCTTCGTCAGGACCACCCGCGAAGATCAATTCCGCCTGTTTGGCCATGGTTCCCGATTGATTCTCGCGAGTTCAACTATGACATGCAACGCGCTGAAATCAGAGCGACTTTTCCACTTATCCCCGCAGACAGGCCAGGCCCGAGGGGGCACCCGGTCCGAGCAGGCCCGTGGGCGCAGGTCGCGGGCCGCGCAGGACCGGGGATACGGGCCGCGGCATTGCATGATCGACCCAACGATCATCCCGCACAGACACACTATAAGGAGGCTGCCGGAGCCCGCGCCTCGGCGCGGGCGGGAGCGCCGACCAGCGCCCGGCGGCGCCAAAGGCGCCCCGAAGGGGTCGCACCCGCAGGAGCGGCGTTAGCCGCGGGACCGAGTGCGACCGCCGGGGGCTAACGCTGGCCCAATCGCGCGATTCGAGGACTTCGTCCGCTTCGCTGCTGGATCGCCATCGCTTCCGGATATGTCCTCATTGAAGAGGTCCCGCGGGCGAACCTTCAGCGCCTGTGAGGCCTGCCAAATGGTCAGCAAGGTGGCGTTTTGGAGTCCGCGTTCGATGCTGCTGACATTGGCGCGATCGACGCCCATGCGCTCGGCAACAGTTTCCTGGCTCAACCGAGCTTGCAGCCGAAACCGGCGGACGTTGGCGCCAAAGAGCCTGCGAATGTCCATCCGCAGGATAGGAGGCAATCGCGTACTTTGGCGCTACGTATTATAATACGCGGACCAACGTTTGGAAGTTCGGAGAGAGCCATGGAGCCCGTAAAGGTCCATCCCCCTATCGCCGACGAAGTACCCTGGTCGGAGCATGTCAGCGACTACGACCGGGCCCATTTCATCGTCTATGTCCGGCTGCTCGACGCCCAAGCGGCCGCGATGGACGAGACGGAGATGTGTGAATTGATCCTTCGGATCGACGCGAAGGCCGAGCCGGATCGCGCACGAAAGGCTTTGGCCAGCCATCTGCGCCGCGCCAAGTGGATGACCGAAACCGGCTACCGCGACCTGCTCGCCAGCTAGCGCAGGAGGCTCCGATAGCCGCGTTCCATCAGCGCTATACCGCTGACGATCGCCCGGCGCACGGCATCGCGCATATGCTCTCCCGGATCGCCCCAATCTCGCGCCACCCGCTCCTCGCCGAATAGCTCGAGCGCGATTTCGCGGTGGGATCTGCCGGCCCGGTAGCCGTCGAGCGCTTTGAGAACGGCCATGAGGCGTCGGGCGCGCGGATGCGGCGGGAAGAAGCGCGCCTCCAGCGATCCGGTCTGCCGCAGGGTGCGTAAACAGGCGAGCATCCGGAGTTGAGATGCCGAGAGATCCTCGCCGGTATCGAGAAACAGCGCGACCGTGTCCGGAATTCTCGCACCGGAGATGGCGATCTGCAGACTGTGCGCACCGTCGCGGAACGTCAGCTGTTGCTCGCCGTGCACGGTCACGATGGTCTTTTGGACCTCCAGCTGGTCCAAATCCAGGACCACCCCACCATAGCCAAAGCGCAAGGGAACAGAGACCGCATGCAGAACACGACCGCTCGCCTGTGGATCCCAGGTGACGGTGGCGTCAAACGCGCCCTGGTCTAGCGACGACGCCCAGAGTAGCGGTGCTAGCTCCGAGGCGTCGGCGCTGTCGGCGCGCACGATCCGGATCCCGTCGGACTCCGCCTCCTCCCAAGCCGGCTTGAGCGCCGCCCAGGCGGTGCGAATTCGGTCACTGCGACGGACAAATTCCCAAGCCCAGGATTGGGCGGGAATGGACGCAAGATCGTCGTAAGGGCCGCGGGCATCGCGTAGCTGCACAGATGGATATTCCGACATAGCACATGGTCTCCCTCTCCCGCCCGATAGCTGCGTTCCTCAAATATCTGTTAGGCCGCCGCCTCCACGACCGGACGCCAGAGCACAGGGCCACGCAATCCTCCGGCCTGGCGTAGGCGCGCCAGCGCGGCCTGCGAAACCTCCAGGAAGCCAGCGACCGCGGTAGTTGTCCCAATCGCTTGTGGTTTGCCGATGCGTTCCAGTGGCCACCCAGCCCGCCGCAGAATCCGTTCCATCCGGGCATCTGTGACGGTGACGATGCTGGCGAGCCGGTGGGCCAAACCGAACTCGACCATCCCGGCGAAGAGTTCATAAGTGGGCGACGCGATAGCCGACTCGCCCTGCCCTACTTCCCGATGCGCGTCGAGCGCGAAGCGGCTGCTCTCCCATATCTCGGCAGACGCCGGCGCGGGCGCACCGTCCAGCAATGCCGGAAAGGTGTCTCGCAGCATGTTCGGTCCGGTGGACGGCAGGAGGCGCACGCAACCCAGGATTCCTCCACCAAAGCCGCGCAGCAGCAGGTAGGCAGGAGCAAGCGCATCGAAGCTGTCGATTTCCAGATCGCCAGCCGTCTCGACATCCCAACCGAGGCGCTCTTTGAAAACGCGATAGCGCAGGCGATGCATGTCGGTTAGAGCGTCGATAAACTCGCCATAGCGATCGGACGTAACAAGTTGAAGCATGGAGTCTCTCCTTGGCGGAATTTGCCAAAGAAAAGACGCGAGTTAGCCACTCCGATACTGTCAGTTCTGACACTGCGCCGCGTGGAACCGTGTGGCTATTTCTGCGTTTGTCCGGCTGCGAACAGCACTACGGCCTGCCGGAGTGTGCAAACGCCCAGTTTGGCGCGAACATTGCCGAGGTGAAAATTGGCAGTGCGCTCGGAAATGCTCAGAATCTGTCCCATCTCCCAGGCCGTCTTGCCGGCCGTCGCCCATTGCAGGCACTCCAGTTCGCGCGGCTTCAGTTCCACGCCATTGACCAATCGGTCGCGCCACAGCTTGCGGCGCGCATGGGCGTGCAGCGATATCGCCATGAGCTGCAAGACACGCTGATTGAGCCGGATGGATTGTTCGAACGCCGGCCGCCGGACGTCGCTCGCGAACGTGACGGCCGCGACGGGCCCACGATTGTCCTGGATGGGGATCGTAAAGCCGCAGCGGATGCCAAACTCCGACGCTTCATCGAAGAACGTCTTCTGACTGCTTGTCAGATCGAAGCTGTCTGCACCGAGACCCCATTCAAAAGGTTCAATGCGGGCATGTGCCGACCGAATAACAGGATCGAGGGCTTCGTAGTGCTCTTTCAGATAGTGATCGGTCCAGCCGACCGGGTAGGTCGAGATTAGAGCGGCGAGTGCGCGCTCGTCGCGCGGCATGCGCAGGTAGGCGAAACAAGGTAACTCAAAAGCCAACGCCGCTTCCGCCATGGCTTGCTGGAAGGAATCCGGCTCCCAGCTATCATTGAGGCGTTCCACGAAGCGTTGAAAGACGTGATGCATCAAGTTTCCGCCAGCGTAGCCCCGCTCGACGAAACCGGCACAAAGCGCCCACCTCTTAAGACGAATGACGATCACTTTTCCCTACGGGAAGTGAATCACCCCCCACGCTTCCGTCGCAAGACCGGCGAGTATTCGGCCTCGAACTTCCGGACTTAAAACGGCCCCTATGCCAGCCATGGATCTCGCTTCCAACGTCAAAAACACGACAGAAGCTCCGGCAGCAATCACGGCGTGGCTGGCATGCGCCAGCAATCTGGCGCCAATGTCCTCTATCTGCTGCTGTTAGACGTGGTCTGCAGAAGAATTTCCTGTTTGCGCAGCTCTCGCCAACGGAGATATTGTTGCAGTTTGCTGGGGCTGGGGTCTTCATAGTTCTGAAGCCAGAACCGAAACCAGTCGATGTTTCGCTCATAAGCGGCGAGACGGTGAGCGGGGTGACTTTTAACATGCCACTCGTCCGGGAACACATACATTTCGACAGGATGTTTTGCGACATGAAGCGTGACGAACCCCTCAAGAGAGCTAATCAATTCGTGATCTGATGTTTGGACCAGAATTGGAGCTCTAATGTTGCGTAGATTCTTTCTCACAGCCCAATCGAAGTACCTCCAATGCTCAAAGTCGTCACCTGTCGCGTGACTTAGAACTCGGTCAACTTCGCGGTTTCCGTCACCCCAGAGATAATATGTCATGAAATCTCTTGGAATTGACGTGATTGATGCACACGAAAACCAAGACGTGTTCTCAAGATAGTACATCGCACTTGAAGCACCATTGCTCAACCCCCAGACGCCGAGGCGCCTTCGATCGACTGCTCGCGCAATTAGCGGATCTCCCAACAGCGCTAGTGTCGCCGATGCCAGATCCAATTTTTCCGTGTCCTGTTGATTGATCAAGAGTTGGCGCTGATTCTTCTCTCGTATAGCGCCGGGATTGAATGGATCGGTGAGCGAGATCACCACGAAACCCAAATTCGAGAGCGCATGAATGGGCAGTTCGTCCCCAACGCCCCCACGCAGAAACCCCTCCGACAGATAGGGGAGTAGGATCGCAGGATAGTGGCGCGTTGGCTCATAGTGGGTTGGAAGAACGACATCTGCGAACGCGGGGTGTCCAAACTTGGTGGTCACATAAACACGCGTTACCGTTCCGAACTTGTGTTCGCCGAAATCAGGATTAGGGTCAAACAGTGTGCGAGTTTGACCATCCGTAATCTGGATTGCGATAAGACGCCGCGGAGCAGTAGCAGTTTCTTCAAAGCAGATGACTTCCGCCGTCAACGCATGACATTGATCAAGTAACCCATTCGTTGCATAGATTCTGCGCGCCACATTACCTTTCGTTGACCAAGCGTAGATTGCACGAGTATCCAGAGCAGCGCCTTCGCGGCGCATGAACAATATCTCGCGCCCGTCTCGGTCCCAGCCAATATTGCGAATCGAACCTCGGCAGTTTAGATCGGTGCACGCGATGACTTTCACGCCGTCGAATCCATGAACGACAAGTGGTGGCGCCGGGCCGTTGAATGCCTTTCGATTCAAATTTTCAAGCCAGCTGACTCTGGTGGTTTGTTCAAGCGGAATGACTTGAGTACGATCCGCGTGGAAGGCCTGATTACTTGATCCTGCACCTAGGTCAGAGCGAAGTACGAGTCTGTCTTCCGCGGACGCGGCTCGCTCCTTGCCCGTTCTCACATCGACGAGACGAGCTTGGAGACTGCATTCTCGACCTTTTGGCGGTATCCATGGCCAAACACTCGAACTGCAACGAGGCCATAGCGGACGTTGCAACCGGTCCGCAATGAACCGATCATCATAGAGGTAACCGCGCAGAGCCTCGCTATCGTCAGCCAGTTTTTCCGCCCTGCGCGACCGACCTGCGAGATAAACGAGACCCGTCCCGTCCGGTGTCCAGAATATCTCTTGGCTGCTTCGTCCCGTCGCCGCCTGCGACCATGGTTCAATTTCCAGATCCGAATGAGATACCTGACGAGCGGCTCCAGTAGTGATCGAGGTGACCCATATTTGAGTGTTGCCGTTTTGACGTTTCATAAATGCAAGTGATTTGTTGTCTGGAGACCAGGCGGCCTGCGACACCCAAGTGGCGCCAAGAGGTATTCCTTGTGCAATGCTTGAAGTTGCTAATTCCCCTCCATCGGCGACGACAAAGTGTCTGCCGGAGCGCAGATCGTAGACCATCCACCGTATCGAGTAGTTGTCTCTCTCCGGCGAAGCGCACGAAATCTGAAATGCCAGCTTTTGACCGTCTGGAGAGACTGAGAGGCCACCAATGTCCGCAAGAACTGCAAGATCGTGGGCTGTAACACCAACGTGCTGTTCAGAAATGGCCTTTCCCTCGCAACGAGGAGGATTCACAACTTCAGCAGACGATGAGTCAATACTCCAACCAAGAAGGCATGCGCTCGCTAACCCTGCCACAACGCTTGCGACGGCTCGCCGAGAGATCACTGCAACCACTCTCGAGGGCCATCGTTGCGGATTTGTCGCATGCTTATTCGACCTCAGGCCAGCAGTCAGAAATGCTTACTGACGTCGATCGATAGCAAGCGACCCAGTGGATTCGAGTTGGTGGGATCGTATCCAGTTCCTCGCACATTGAGGAGGAACGGCGGTGCGGAATCGAAGACATTTTGTGCTGAAGCCGAAATCAACAGCGTATCCGACAGCGCGTAAGAAAGTGAGAGGTCGATCGTTGCCCATGAGTCGACTTTGCGGCTTGGTGCATTGGTGTTGTCCACATATACATCGGCGTAGTTGGCAAAAATGCCCGCCGTCAGATCACCATGAACGAAGGTCGCTCCCGCCCGAAGTTTGAAGCGCGTCGGATTATAACTGGTGCCCGCAATGTCCGCGGTGGGAGATGTCGCGGTCAGCTTCTTCAAGAGATGGAAGATGTAATCGGCATTTAGAGAAAGTCCAAGTTGACCGTACCCTGTATCCGTCTCGAATTCTCCGCCAAAATCGATGCCGTCCTCAGACTCCGCGGAGATGTTGGAAAACCGCAAATCAGCGATCGCCTGCGTATTGGCCTGGTCCTGTCCGGCAGGTACTGCAAATGGACCCACCCGGGATATTGTAAAAAACGGGCTCGATATAAGTATCGCCTGTACCGCGCTCGCACTCGGATTGCGGGTGGTGATGGGACTAAGTATCGCTTGCTGCAAAAAAATTGCTGGAATGTTGTTGGTCGCTCGATCGACGCGCCCCGTATAGTCGATGTTGTAATAGTTGAACCGCAGCATCAAGCCGTCTGCAAAGGCTGGCTTCCAGTCCGCGCCAGCTGTCCAGGTAGACGCAGCTTCGGGCTTCAGATTCGGATTACCCCCTCGGGCAACCAACGTAATCGTCTTGCCGGTCGGCGATGCTGGATCGGGAAGATCAGTAAGAATCGCTTGGTTTGTTCGAGTAGACAAGTCGTTCAAGAACGGCGCGCGGAACGAAGTACCGTACGAACTTCTGAGCGTGACCCCTGAAAGGGGTTCCCACAAAAGACCAAACTTTGGATTCACTGTCGATCCGAAATCTGAATAATTGTCGTACCGAAAAGCTGCGGTCACTTCGAGTCTTTTGACCAGGGCAAGTTCATTCGCTTCGCCGACAAGCGGAACAAAGGCTTCTGCAAAGCCCGACACGACTTCGCGTGACGTCGTCAATGGTGGCAGAGACGAATTTATTTCAGAATAGCCCTCACGCCGATACGACGCACCAACCGCAAGTTTGACGTCTCCTGCCGGGAGAGAAAATATCGAACCGTCGCTGACGACATTCATCGACGTCGCCCGATTCGTGATGTGGTCGGTGAAATTAGACAGCACCCCGAACAAGAGCTGACTGGTGGAAACAAAATCGCTATTGGTGCCGTAACCGCCGTCCAGCCTGACTTGCCAGCCGGCCGGGAGATCGAACGTGGCACCCAAAGAGGCGCCGTATTCCTGAACGACTGGTTTCCCACTGCTAAGCAGAGATCCGCCAGCGAAGTCGCTCGATGACAATGTTAGGTCCGTGAATCTTCTCGAATAATAGGCCTCAGCCGTGAGAGTGATGCCCTGCGCCACTTCTTGCGACACATTGCCAAAGAGGCTGTTGTGCTCAGTCGATGGAATGAGATCGAATGGCTGAAACGGCGCTCCTTTTGAGAATGGTTTGTTGGACGCGGGAAGATCGTCTTGATGATAATATTCGTATGTCAGAAGTGCGTGACCAGACCCCCACGAAACGCCACCCGTTTGAGATAGTCTGTATTCTTGATATCCACCTTGTGTGACCGTCGCGTAGCGGCCCGATGTTTCCAAGCCGTCGAAGTCGTTGCGCAAGACGATATTCACAACACCGCTGACTGCGTCCGACCCATAGATGGCAGAGGCTCCATCCGTCATCACGTCGATATGATCGATCGCCGAAAGTGGAATCATCGAAACGTCCGTAAAGCTCACGGCATCGCTCGGCGCTAAGCGCTTTCCATCGACGAGCGTCAGAGTCGCCGCGGAGCCCAATCCCCTCAGATTGATGCCCGATCCGGCCGAGTGGCTACTCGAGTCGTCTCTTCCCGTAAAGGTAACACCAAGGGTATTCTCACCGTTCGCACCACCACCAAAATTTTGTGGAAGCTTGTAGAAAAAATCTTGAACCGTGCCAACACCAGTCTTGCGGATGTCGTCCCGGTCGAAAACGAAAACTGGTGACGGACCATCGACAATTCCACGAATGTTCGTGCCCGTTACCACGACGGTCTCGATTGAATTGTCTGACGAATTGGTGTTGGCCGCTCTATCATGAGGGGTTTGGGTGTTTTTTGAGCGGACCATAATAGCGCCGGATGGCGAGCGTTCGACGACGAGTTTAGTGCCTGCGAGAAGACGCTCGAGCGCATCGTCTGCCGAGAAGTTTCCATGCAATGCGGTTGTACTCTTGCTCGCGACGAGATCCTCCGTGAAGATAATCTGTTGACCGGAGACGCGCGCGAATTCGCGGAGCGCGGTCGACAACGGTTCTGCTGGAATGTCAAAGGAATAAGTCTGGGCCTGCGCGGCCGCAGCACCACTCCACAGCGCCATACAAAGGCTGCTAACAAGTGCAGTGGTCCGCAGAAGCGACCGCCGTGTATTTGTCTCCGACATTCAACCCCCCCTATTTCAATGAACGGACTTCGCGCCCCTCGCAAAGCCCGTCAGGAGGAAAGACGTTCAGCTTTGCGAAACCCTCCGCGGAATCGTCATGGAACGATCATCCTTTTGTCTTGAGCCGGATGGCACCGGACTCTTCAGTGACCGCATCGACCGGCAAATAGTGGGTCACGATGTCGACAAAACCGTTGATGTCTCCGGTGTTGAAGACACCGCTGATCCGTAGCGATGCCACTTTCGGATCGTCGATCACGATCGGAGTGGCACTATAGCGATTGACCCGCTCTACCACTGCGGACAACGACTCGTTGTCGAACATGAGCTGCCCGTTGGTCCAAGCGATGGTGCGCTGGATGTTGGCGGGCGCGACTTCAGGCGGGGTCTGAGGTAGGGCGGCCAGTTGCTGACCCGCCCTTAGCTCGACGGAATGCCGGCGCGGCGAGACCACTGGCAATGCAGCAGTGGTGTCCGGTGGCTTGTCTTCGTTAAGGACAACGACGTGGCCTTCGATAAGCGTCACCAGCACCTTGGGACCGGACAGATCGATATTGAAGGCCGTACCTGTGGCAATCACCTTTTGATCGCCAGCCAAAACGGAGAACGGTCGTTCCACATCGTGGGCCACATCGAAGCGCGCCTGACCGCGCAGCAGCTGCAGCTCACGGGCGTTCTTCGAGTAGCGCACGGTCACCTCGCTGTTGGAGTCGAGCGAGATGCGCGACCCGTCTGCGAGCGTGATGACGCGGCGCTCGCCAAAGGCGGTGGTGTAGTCGTCCGGGCTTTGCAGCCAGCGCAGGCCACCCACCAGCGCGACCGCGACAACTAGAATCGCAGCGATGGTGCCAGCTACACGGCGCCAATTGCGCGGCGGCTGGCGCTCTGCACTCGCGCGCTTGGCATCGCCCAAGGCCGCTTGGCGTGCCGCGACCAGTAGCGGCACATTGGCATGTTCGCCGAGATAATCCCAGGAATGGGCGATCTTTGACCAGGCCCCGGCGCAACCGGGCTCGGTCAGCCACGCCTCGAACTCGGGCGTCGTCTCGGCCTCGATCTCCGTCAAATGCACGCGCCAAGCGGCTGCCTCCGCCAGCCGAACGCTAGCCATGTCCGGCATGTCCCCTCGCTCACTCATGGCGATTTGGGTCCAAAGCGTTTGGCGAGATGCAGCACGGCGGTCATGACGTGCTTCTCCACGGTTGAGACCCCCATGCCGTACAAGGCTGCGATGTCCTTCTGTTTCATGCCCTCCAGCCGGAACAGGATGAAGACGCTCTTGGTGCGCTCGCCCAGTTCGTCGAGCGCGGTCAGCGCTTCGACGAGGCTTTCCCTGCCTATCAAGACGCGTTCAGGGCCGCGATCCTCCACGATTTCGCGGGCGAACTGATCGATTGTTTGCGGATCAAGGGGGGAAAGCGGATGTTTCTTCCAGCGCAAAGCGCTGCGGGCGCGATCGCGCAGCAGATTGCTCGCGACACGGAAGACATAGGCATTGGCCTGCTCGGCTTCGGTGAACGAGTGTGCGCCCAGCAACCGCACGAAGGTCTCTTGCGTAAGATCCTCCGCCTCGCTGCGATTGCCCAGCCGGCGCAGAAAATAGGCCATCAACGGCGCGCGAAAGCGCGCGTCGAGCGCGCTCAGCAACTCCCGATTCTGCGCCTTGCCGTCTGCCGACATCGTTCAAGCCATGGGCCGGCCGACAAAATACCATAGGGCGGCCGCGGAATTCGCCACGGAAATTTCACATGGAGACAGGAGGGTTTTGCGGCGCCGAACGTCTTGGTGGGTGAATCGGCACCTGCGTCACCACGACCACCGCGGGGATCTGCTCGAGTCGCGCAATCAAATTCGCGGCCTGCGGGGGCGCCATGGCGTCCAGCGTCAAGCGCAGCCGACCCTGCCCGTCCGTCCCGCGCCGGAAAGCGACAACGCGCGGCACCAGACCCAGCACGGCTAAGCGATCGAGCACCCGCGACAGGGTCATCGATTCCAAATGGAGTTGGAGGCGCAGGATCTGCGCTGATCCGGACATGGTACCGAGCCCCGATCAGCGCTGCGAAATGGGAAGCGAAATAATTCGTGCGACGCGGTGCGTCTGGCGGCGTGTAAAATCGAGCTGCAGCTGGGCGACCGCGCGGCTGGCCGTCGTGGTGAAGAGTGACGGGATCACGGCATGCACCGCACAGGCCACGCCCGCCATCAACAACCGCGCGCTGATGGCGAGTGCCGCACGCAGATGCGCGCCATAGGTCTGGCCTACCGCAGCCGGATGGGCCAAAAACCAATGCTGGAAAGCCGCCTTGACCATTGCTTGCCGGTTGCTGAACACATACCCCTCGCCTAGCGGCGAACGCTTGTTCTTAAGACGAATGGCCAGCGAAACTCCCTACGACCACTCGGTATAGGTCATCGGCGTTGGGGTCGAAGCCGAAGGCAAGACTGCGAACGCTGGCGCCACCAATGCGCGGGCGGCGGGCGGGCTACGAAAGACGACCCCACGCAGCCGGGTGCGCGCAAGGCCTCTGCATTCCCGTCCCGCCTCGAGCTCGACGACATGGTCGCGCGTATTCCTCAGCACCGTGTCCTGTAGGGAAACTGAGTCCTATTTCGTCTTAAGAAGGCGGGTTTGGCAGGGCGGCGTGGAACCCCCTTCTGCCGGATTCGCGAACTCCCTGGACTGGAGCCGCTGCTGCCCGGCAGCGGCTCCGCCTTTTGGGGAGATCACATGGCGCGGACATTCCCTTCTTGGAATACGCCGCAGGGGGACTTGATTGATCAGCGGTCCAAGCGACGTCGTCACTATTGCCGATATCCGACATGCCGCCACCGCGATAGCGGGTGCTGTCGAACGCACCCCAGCCAAATATTCCCTAACGCTCTCGCACATTGCGGGCGCCGACCTGTATCTGAAATTCGAGAACTTTCAGTTCACCGCTTCGTTCAAGGAACGCGGCGCCCTCAACAAGCTCTTGTCGCTCTCCCTCGAACAGAAAGCCCACGGTGTGGTCGCCATGAGCGCCGGCAACCATGCGCAAGCGGTGGCCTATCATGCCGGGCGCTTGCGCATCCGCAGTACCATTGTGATGCCGCAGGGGACTCCCTTCAACAAGGTCAAGCACACCAAGGATTTCGGCGCGACCGTGCTGATCGAAGGCGCAAATCTGAGCGAAGCGGCGGCGATTGCCCACGACATCGCCAAAGCTGACGGTCAAACCTTCGTCCACCCCTATGATGACCCGCTGGTGATTGCCGGCCAAGGCACGCTGGCGTTGGAGTTTCTTGCCGACTTGCCCCATCTCGATGCACTGGTCATTCCGATTGGTGGCGGCGGGTTGATATCTGGCGTGGCGATTGCGGCCAAGGCGCTCAAGCCTGAAATCGAAATCTATGGCGTGCAGAGCGAACTCTACCCCGCCATGGTCGACGCGCTCCTCAGCACGACCAGTACCTTTGGCACACAGACCATTGCCGAGGGCATCGCGGTCAAGACCCCGGGCGTGCTGACCCGCGCCATTGTCGCCAGTTGGGTGAAGGAGATTCTTCTGGTCGGTGAGGCCCAGATCGAGTCCGCGCTGGCCCAACTCCTGGAAGTCGAGAAGATCATGGTGGAAGGTGCCGCGGCCGCGGCGTTCGCTGCTGTGCTCACCAACCCCAAGATCTTCGCCGGCAAGAAAGTGGGCTTGGTGTTGACCGGCGGCAATATCGACATGCGGTTGCTGACCAATGTGATCTTGCGCGAACTTACCCGCGAAGGCCGCATTCAGTCGCTCCAGATCGCGATAGAAGATCGTCCCGGGTTCCTCGCCAAGATTGCCGCTCTGATCAGCGAAGCGGGCGGCAACATTCTGGACGTGCACCACGACCGCATGTCAGCTGAGCTTTGTGCCAAGTCCGCCACGCTCGCGCTCACATTCGAAGCGCGAGACGTGGCGCATGCAGTGGAAATCCGCGAACTGCTCGGGCGTGCCGGCTATATCCTCCAAAGCAGAGCGGGCGATCTGCCGGTGACAAGGTCGTTCCGTGGCTAGAACCCGCCGCGATCCTGCGACAGTCGCGACCCGCAAGAGCGCGCTGGTCATGCCGGCGCACGAGCTCGACACCATCGATCTCTCCATTCTGGCGGTCTTGCAGCGCAACGGCCGCGCGAGCAACGTTGCGATCGCCGAGCAGACCCATCTCACCGCACCGCCGGTGCTGCGCCGCACACGGACTCTGGAAGAAGCCGGTTACATCAAAGGCTATCACGCCCGGCTCGATGCCAAGCGGCTAGGATTTGAGGTGTCGGCATTTCTGTTCGTCGGCCTTAAGCGTCAGAGCGAGACGGACGTCAAAGCCTTCGAGGCACGTGTCGGGACTTGGGCGCTGGTCCGTGAGTGCTATTCACTGTCGGGACAGACGGACTTTCTGATGAAATGTGTCGCGCACGACATGACGGAGCTGCAGGGATTTGTCACAAACACGCTGTCTGCTACCGACAACGTCGATGCGGTCCGCACCGCGTTCTGCGTTTCCGTCATCAAGGACGAGCCGACACCGCCCCTATCGCAGGTCTTCGCACCAGCCCCTCCACCGGCACGCCGCCCGCTGCGTCTGCCGCCCGTTCGGCGCTGAACCCATCCAAGACGGCATGATCATCAGGGATAGGGCGTCGACAAATTGGCCGAGACGGTCACGTCGACCTGGGGGAGAAACCGTCCGCGCGGGGCGGCCATGCCCAATTCTCTTACCTTCTTCCGTAGGGAAGCGCCCCGGCCTGTCGTCTTAGAAGACAGCAGCCGGCCGGCTCCAAGCCTCAACCGCTGTGTTCCTGCGCCTACACGCTAAGGAACCCCCAAAGAGCCACTTGGCCGCTGCATCTCCCAAGGATGCAGCGGTTTTTTCCACATTATCCGGGTCTTCAAGCATGCGGCACAGAGCGGGATCGGACCAGGCAGTGGCCGCACGCCAACGGATGGCCCTGAGCATGCGCGCCCACGAACTCGACAGCATTGATGTGCGGATCTTGCAGGCGCTCCAAGCAAGCGGGCGGGCGACCAATGTGCAGCTGGCGCAACAGGCCGGTGTCACGCCGCCGCCAGCGCTACGGCGAACGCATGCGTTGGAAGAACTAGGTTACATCCGCGGCTATCACGCGGTGCTCGACGCCAAGAAGCTCGGCTATGCGGTACTGGCATTTGTCTTCGTCGGCCTCGTCTCCCAATCCGATCGCGAGGTCAAAGCCTTCGAGGAGCGTGTGGGAAGTTGGTCCAAGGTCCGCGAATGCCACGCGCTCTCGGGCGAGACCGACTTCCTGCTCAAATGCGCCGCCAAAGATCTGACCGACCTGCAAGCCTTCGTCACCGAAACCCTTCTGACCACGCCCAATGTCGAGACCGTCAAGACGGCGTTCGTGGTGCACGTCAGCAAGAGCGGGCCAGCTGTTCCCTTGGATTTGGTACCGGCGCCGCCGCCACCAGCCGCACCGCGCAAATTGCGGCTGCCGCCCGTGCCGCGGTAGGCTTGGCGTCAACGTGTGAGAGATCGCAAATACGCGATGCGCTGTCGGTAGAGGCCAAGCAATGTCGCCACATCGAGGCGCGTACGATTGCGTTTCTTTGCCCAAGCCGCTTCGCTTGCCGCAAGGCGATGCTTCGCACGCACCTTCATCAAAGTCACGCTATAGGCCGCGGCCAATTCCTGATCGGCCATCGCCAGCTCGGGTGTCGCGCAGACCAGCTTGAGCACGCGGCTGTGCACCTTGGCGCAATCGAAGCTCGGGCTGACCGACGCCTGAACCACGGGTGCCGGTGCTGCCGGCGGCGCAACTGCGGGCGCTCCGCTAAGGGTCGCCCGCGGAGCGTTGGTCACCACGATCAGGACCAGTCCCACGAACAGGCACGCCGCCAAAGCGACAACGGCCCAGTTCTGCGCGAACCAGCTTTCGCTCTGTGGGACCGGCTGCTGCGGGGGGACAATCAATGGCAACGGCGCAACGCCGGGAGCTGGCTGCAGAGGCGGTGCCAGCGCCAGATGTTGAAGGCCTCGCACCATGTTGCGGAGGTTGTTCAGAGCGGTATCGAAAGGCGTGCGATCGGCAACCTTGGAAAGATGGAGCACCTTTTGAAGACCGCCGCCGCCTTGCAACCCCATCTGTTGATACTGCACTTGCGGAATCTGGCGATTGTTGTTGAAGCGCCGGTCCGGTCCGCCCTTCTTGTTGACGAACCGCCAGGTGTAGCCGACGACCACGCTATCGGACGGCACGCCATCGGTCTCAATGAAGACTGTCGTGTTCCAATAGATTTGAAGCTGGTCGTATGCCAGGGCTCCGGCGCGGCTGCCTTCGACGATAAGGACGACATCGGGCAGAAAAAAGAGGTCCTGCCGCCCGCCTTTGATGCAAGGCACGCTGATGTTGGTCTTCAAGACGGACGGCACATCATAGCGAAACGAAACCGACCGCCGGGTGATCAACCGACTGGCGCCTGCATTACGCTTCCAATCGGACGTGTGGCCCGCCGTGTCGATATTCCAAATGCGCGCGGCACTCGCGACCTTGTCGAATTCGTCCGCGAACGCTTGGAGCTGCGCGACGGCATCGTCGGCCAGGTCGTACATGATCACGACGCAGCGGCGCGACTGATCCCATCGCGCGGCGACAGCCGTCCCGACAGCTGTGGCGACGGCTGCTGCAACAGCGAACGGGACCAAATCTGGACGGGAGAAGAGGAACAACGAACCAACCACGCCAAGCGCAAGCGCCCAGAGCCAGACTCGAAGGAGAGCAAGCTTCTCATTGATCTGGTCGATGAGGTCGGAACCGTTAGACGGCGCCATTTCGAGCACGTCGCCGGTCTCGACCGCTGTCATCTGGGCACCCGTCGCCACCGGCTGGGGCTGCGGTACAGTGCGTGGCGATGAGGCGCGATAATAGAGGCCCCCACGTCCCATATGGACATAATTGCCGCGCGGCCCGGTGCCGACGCGAAGGCCTTTCACACCGACCGACATTCCAATTCCGGAGCCGGATAGGTTGAAACGAAACGGCCCCGCAGAGATGCTCCGGCGAAAGTAAAAGCCCATCGAAGCCCCCCAGCTTCTCTTTTGGCCACCTTAGTTTGGCGCCGTTTTATTAGCTATAGTCGCTGCTTCTTTAGAACTTATCCGGTACAGGCCGGACCATTCCGAGTCGGAGCGCAAGGCGTTGAGCCAAATTCAGGCCGACATCGACTTCTTACTATCGGTCTCCCGGGCGAAGCCAAAGCCCGGCGATGAAACAGGCCAATTGATCAGCGCGGCACTGATCCGCGTGTTTAAGGAGGGCTACAACGGCAACCACAGCCGGTATCCGACGGAGGACCTCGCTCTCCATCGGGGCCGGATAGGCCCACCAGGTCAGTTGTACGAGAAGCTCTCGGACCTCTGGTATCCACCCTCGCAATTCTCGAAGCAAGGACGCGCGCATTTGTCGGGCGAATCCTTACTCTATTGCGCCGCCGGCTCCGCAACCGCCATCCTGGAGCTGCGGCCCAAACGCGGCGACATCATTTGCATGATGGAAGGCCGGGTCGAAAAATCGCCGCTGCTCACAAAGATGATCATGGACGAGCAGTTGTACGACCCCTTGTCCATTTCTGAGGAAAGCAAGGCATTCGAGCGATTTATCGCCAAGGAATTTCGGCGGGTGCCGAATGGTCCACGCGACTATCTGATATGCGGCGCACTGGGCAGCCTGTTCTTCAAATTCACGTCGATCGAAGCGATCATGTACACAAGCATGGCGACGGACCTGGCGGGCGTCAATTTTGCGTTCGCCGCACCGATTGCCGACAAATTTCTGAAGCCAACCAAATTTCGAGCATACGAAGTGGTCGCAGCAGGCGGACTTGCGGAGTGCCAGGTCCGATGCCGCGCCCACGCCGGCGCCGCCAGCGCAGATGGGACGATCCCCTGGGAGCAAATCTCGCAGTGCTCTGGACACCGGCTGTCGGAAGCATTTCTGCGCAAACCAGGTACTTGCGATGGAACGAGAAATCCGACGTGACAAACGAGCGGGGGCTTGGATGGAATATCTAATCGACCATGCCGCCAAAGAACTGGCCCTCAGGGCCTATGTGGTGCCGGAATGTCTTCATGTGCCGATCGCGGCGGTCGATGTGGCCGCAATCCGAAACTACATCGGTGAAATACAGCAAGAACTTGGCCGGGGCTCGCCACCAAGAGCGCTGGTTGTTCGCATGAAGGATCCGCCCCCGATCGACCTGCGCTTTCCCGTCTGGGAGCTCGAGGCCTCGAAAATCTTCCACCAGCCCATCCAGCTATGGGTCCACGTCGATTACACCCGATATCGGCAGGCCTATCGGCGGGTGTTTCCATCACATGACATCGGCGACAAGATCTTGAGCCACGCGATGAACCGTCGTGTCGCCGCGCTCAAAGGCTTTCAATACACGCGGCTGACGCCGACCTCGCGGGGCGCGAACTCCAGCAGCGCGTTCTCCGAAGGTTGGGCGGTTGACCTTCACAGCACGGCGCCCCAGATGGCCGCAAACAGGCGTCGCGGCGCCTTTATCCAATACGCCGACCTCACGGATCTGATGCTGTTGCTCGACATGAAGCTGGGCGGCGGCGTCATGGACGCCGTGAACATGGCCCAGAAGCTCATCGATCCGCGGTCGGTCTGACATATCCCGAGAAGCGATGCGCCCGGGATCGAAGCCCGCAGGGCCGAGACGGAGCGAAGCGATGGCTCGGTACACGAGAGCCCGGCCGCGCGGTCCCTAGCGTCAGCGTAGGGACGGTTCGCGCGGGGCGCACCGCGCGGATCCGAGAATCCGGTAGGGAAATTCCCGCGATCTTCGTCTTATCAATGCGTGGCAAGTCCAAGCTTGGCCGCGGGTATCCCCGTGACTCTGCCGTCGCACCCACCAAGGGTGCGGCGGTTCTTTTCCAAACCCCCATCTCCTATCACGCGATGACACGTGAAGAGCTCTACGCGTTGGTTTGGGCGAAGCCGATGACCAAGTTGGCCGCGTCGTTCGGGTTGTCAGATGTCGGCCTGCGCAAGATCTGCGTGAAGCACGACATTCCCACGCCGCCCTTGGGCTATTGGGCCAAGCTGGCGCATGGCAAGAAGGTCAACCAGCCGCCGCTGCCGAAAGTCGCATCGGGCCGGTTCGAGCCCGTCCGCCTCGTCGAGCAAGCGCGTGAGGCCACGCCGGACGTGGTTGCCGCGGCGATGGAGCGCGCCCGCGAACACGAAAGGGAACATCCCATTGTTGTTCCCACACAGCCCCTCGCGCCCCTTCATCCACTTGCGGCTGCCGCTGACAAAGCGTTGCGTAAGGCGCGCCCGGACGGTGAAGGGTTTCTGTCACTTCAAGGCGAAGGCGTACCGGCGATCAAAATCGGACCCGACAGCATCGAACGCGCGATCCGTATTCTGGACACGCTCGCGAAAGCGGTGCTCGACCGCGGCTGGACGCTCGCCGCCAAGACGGGCTGGTTGATCACGATCGAGGAGGAGAACTTCGCCGTCCATTTGAGCGAGGGCCGCGATCGCAGAACACATGTGCCGACCAAGGCCGATCTCAAGCGCCAGGCCGAGCACGACGAACTGCGACAGAAATATCCAACCTTCTATTCCGAACGGACGGTCTACCGCTCCTGGGACTATTTCCCGTCCGGAAACCTATCGCTCGCGATCACCGATCCGAACGTGCTCTCCTGGTACAACGACCACACCATCGGCCGATGGCGCGACCGCAAATCGAAACGATTGGAAGACTATCTCAACGATATCCTGGCGGCACTACCACCAGCCGCGGCGGCCGTGAAACTGCGCCGGGCGCAGGAAGAAGAGAAGAAGCGTCTCGAAGCCGAGCAACGGGAACGTCAGCGGCGTGCGGCGGCCAGAGCGGAGCGCGCTGCCAAGCGGCGGAAGTTTCTGTTCGACAAGGCCAAAGATTTGCAGGAGCTCGACCGACTGCGTGCTCTCGCCTCTCTGTGGAAGGCGCGTCCGCCAGATTCTCGCGACGACTTCGTGGCCCATCTGAACACCGATCTCGCCAAGCTGGTCCATGAGCTGGAAGGCCGCTTTGATGGGACCCTTGTTCAAGAAATCATCGATCTAGTGGACAGAATCTAACACTTGATGCCCGCGTTTGACGGCGGCGATGATTTTGTCGGGGTCAGCGGTCCATGTGAAGGGCTTTGGCGCCCGGTTTGTCTCGGCGACGAAGCGGTTGATGGAGCTTGCAGGTCTGTGACGGATCGGAAGACCCCGCGTTTCAATCGCCGCTTGGACAGCTTGGCGAAGTAGCCCTCCACGGCGTTCAGCCAGGAGCAAGAGGTTGGCGTGAAGTGGAAGACGAA
>Ga0134126_10000304_pt1 | contig 64415 bp, 52 predicted proteins | sample KB31752_FD_96881 | JGI IMG/M metagenome (GOLD analysis project Ga0134126, IMG submission 96881) | Terrestrial soil microbial communities with excess Nitrogen fertilizer from Kellogg Biological Station, Michigan, USA - KB3-175-2 | ecosystem: Environmental > Terrestrial > Soil > Unclassified ...
ACGCGGGGGCCGCGCCGTTGGCACTGCGGGCCAAGTCGGCGCGGAGTGACCGCGAAATTCCGAAGGGCGGTCCGCCCCCGGGGATGGAAGCGGCGCGGGCCCGGCAGGGCTGGGGTCCCAGGGCCCCAGCCCTGCCGAGCGTAAAGCGGGTCGCGGGGCGGAGCCCCGCGGGGTCCCGCGCCAGTCGATAGAACCCTGCCTCAGTAGCGGATGCCGGCTGCGTCCCAGACCCGCACGATCGGATACCGCCCGCGCGTCGGCGGCTCGTACGGCGAGCGCTCGAACCACCAGCGCAGCCGCGCCTGCGGGTCGGCCGCCAGTGCCGGATCCGCCGCCAGTGCCGCCTGGAACTGCTGCATCAGTTGCGGCGAATCGGCGGCCAGGCGGCGCGCCATCGGCTCCGACAAATACGGGTTCGGCATCCCGCGCCCGCCCGCCGCCAGCACCGGGTCCATGAACCCCCAGCGGATGAGCGAATCCGGCGCCATCGGCTCGAGCAAGGCCAGGATCAGCCGTGCCCGCCGCTGCTTCATCGGCACCCAGTAGGAGTTCGCCGGAATCGTGATCTTCTCCGCCACGGGGGTCGCGCGGAAATCCACCATCACGTGCCCCTCGAAGGCTTGGGCCGCGAATTTCACGTTGTCGAAGCGATAGGTCTCGAAATTCTCGGTCACCGGTGCGCTGATGCGGTGCAATTCGATCCCTTGGAAACGCAGCTCGTCGGCGATCGGGTTCCATCCGGCCGGGATCAGATACCCCAGCGGCATCCGCGCCTCGGCGGTGGTGGTGATGCGGTCGTGGATCACCGTCGCAATGTCGTCGGGCTGAGGCAGATACTCCGGCACCATCGAGCCGCTGATCTCGCTGCGGTGCATGCCGCGCTGCAGCGAGCGGTAGACGATCGGCCGGCTGGCGTTCGGGTCCACCGCCCCCGCCAGATACACCGGCGGCGCACTGCGGTCGCCGGCCTGCGCCATCAGCGCCGCGTCCGTGGCGCGCACCGCCCGCCGCAGCGCCTGCGGATCCTTGAGGATGGTGGTGATCGCGTCCTTCATGATGTCGTAGTCGGCCCAGGCGCGGGTGCGCGTGCTCTTCAGGCTGTGGGTCTCGACCAGCAGGCAGGGACGGTTCTGCACCGCCGAATAGAGATGCGAATAGCGCGGGCTGAAGACCTCCATGAAGAACTCGCGCTTGCCGTTGACGGGGCGCAGCGCGCCGTAGGGGGCCACCCCGTGGCCGTCCTCGCTCATGCGCTGGTTCAGCCCGGGGATGAAGGCCTGGTTCACCCAATCGCGCGCCGGTTCGGCGATGTCCTGGTTGCGCGCCATGTCCCAGGTGACGTCGTACTGCATGTCGGCGCCGTCGGTGACGTGGTTGTCAAACATGAAATCGGGCAGCCAGGCGTTGTAGAGGCGCAGCCAAGCGCGCATCTCCAGCGTGTCCGCCTTCATATAGTCCCGGTTCAGGTTGAGGCCGCGCGGCGTCTCCCGCAGCCCGGTCTGCTCGGGGCCGTTCTGGTTGGCACGGTTGAACGGGCTGACGTATTCATGGCCATCGAGGTTGAAGTTGGTGATGGCCACGAAAATCGCATGGTCGAGCCAGGCCGCATAGCGCTTGCTCACGGCGATGTCGCGCACCAGCATCAGCGTCGTGTCCTGCCCCTCGATTTCGCCCGAGTGGATCCCGCTCTGGATGAAGATGATCGCCTTGTCGGTCTTGTGCGCCGCCGCCGGCGTGAAGGCGCCGTCCTTCGAGACGATCATCGCCACCATGGGGCGGCCCTCGGGCGAGGTGCCGTAGTTCACCGTCCGCACCCAGGGCGACGCCGCCGCCAGCTTGTGCGCCAGCCCCACCGCCTCGGCGTACGGCCCCACCCGCTGCCAATTCGTCTTCTCGCTGGTGGTCAACAGCCCCGGCGGAGACGCCTGGGTGCTGGCGGTCAGCGAAGCCGCCGCCGTTGCCGCCGGCGGCTCATAGGCCGAATGAGGAAACAGCGGGTTCTGCGCGGCCGCGACCGCCGCCATGCCCAACAACACCGGAAGGAAGCGCTGCATGCGGCATTGTAGCCCGCCTGCCGCCCGGGCCACGCGCCTAGTTCTGCGCCGCGGCCCGCGCCTGCGCCAGCGCCACGATCTCGCCGATGATCTCCGGATATGTCCGCCCCGCCTCTTTCGCCGCCATGGCGAACTCGGCGCCGCTGGCCAGCCACGGATTCGGGTTGGCCTCGATCACGTAGGCCTCGTTCTTCGCCGTCAGCCGCAGGTCAATGCGGGCGTAGTCGCGCAGCTTCAGCGCCTGGTAGGCGGCCAGCGCGGTCTCGGCCAGGCTCTGCGCCGCCTGCTCGCTCAGGTGCTCGGCCGGCGCCGATTTCGTCACCTTGTAGGCCTCGGTCTCCTTCTCCCATTTGACCTCGCTGCTGGCGATGCGCGGCGTGCCCCGCGGCAGCTTCGACAGGTCGAGCTCGATCAGCGGCAGCACTTCGGGCGAGCCGTTGCCGATGATGGCGGCGTAGATCTCCCGCCCCTCGATGTATTCCTCGATCAGCGCCGGCGCGTCGAAGCTCTCGTGGATGTAGTGGATCCGCTCCATCAGCTCCTTCACGCTGGTCACCACCGAGGTCGCATCAATGCCGATCGAGCCGTCTTCGTTGGTCGGCTTCACGATCAGCGGAAAGCGGATGTCGTGGGCGTGCTCGAGCTTGCCCTTGTAGCAGGCTGCGAAAAACGGCGTGCGAATGCCGTGGAAGGCGAACATCTTCTTCGCCACCGCTTTGTCCTGCGCCAAGCACAGCGCATGCGGCCCCGCGCCGGTGTACGGACGCCCCAGCAGCTCCAGGTACGCCGCCAGGTGCATGTCCTTGGTGTCGTCGCCGGCGTAGGATTCGGTCAGGTTGAAGAACAAGTCCGCATCGCACTTGGCCAGCCCCGAGAGCGTGCAGTCGCGGCCATCGAGCACGTAGTAGAACGGCTTGTGCCCCAGCTTCTCCAGCACGCCGAAGACTTCTTCGTGGTCCGGCTTCTCGCGCTTCCGCTTCTTCTGCCGCGGGTGGCGCCTGCGTTCGCCGTGCGGCAGCGCTTCGGCGGTGGGCGCTTCCTCGCCTTCCCACTGGTCGTACAGCACCGCGATCTTGAGTTTGGCGTCCGTCATGCTCAGGTCAGCGGCCCGGTCCGCGCGCCAGCCGATGCACTGCCACCGAGGTGGCGTACGCCGCCAGTTCCGCCACATGCTCGCTTTCGCGCGCGCGATCGGCCCGCAGGTTCATGGCTTCCAGCCGGGTCTCCATGGCATCCACCAACTGCTTCACCAGCGGCCGCTGCGCGCCGGTCCAGTATGCGACTTTGTCGGTCACCGCTTTGCGGTGCTCGCGCAGCAGCTCGGCGGCCGGGCGCGCTCCTTTCGCCCGGCGGCGCGATACATTGAAGATATCGGCCAGATCGGTATCCAGCATTAATGCGCCTTCCGGCAGTGGCGCCTGCTCCGCCCGCGCGCGGGCATAGAACTCCTCGACCGTCAGCTCCATCTCATCCACCGTGACGTCGGTGCGCCCGCGCGCGCGCAGCGGCTCGCGGGTGCGCAGCGCCCGGGCCGTGCGCGCCATGTACTGCAGCTTGCGCAGCGCGCCCCACCATTGGTATTTCTGCCGCCAGCGCGACCCTGGCGTCAGCCACACCGCAAACGTCTCGGCAAAATCCTCGTCCGGATGCTTCTGCGCATACCACCCGGCGATATGCCGCACGTACTCGCGCGAGAACGCCACCGGCCGGTAGTGGTCGCGGTAGGGCCGCCGGTAGGGCCCGAACATCGTCCGCCACTCCGGCGTGCGGTGCAGCCGGTAGGCGTAATTGAAGGCGTGCCCGGCCTCGTGGCGCAGGTACATCATGGTTTCGCGCGGAGTTTCGAGATCGTTGATCTCCGCCTCCAGCCGCGCCAGCCGCGCATCCGCCAAGTAGAACGGAATCCCGATCACCGGCTCGCCCGACGGGCATCCCCATTCGTCGGTCAGGTAGCAGGCCGGACGGAATTTCCCCAGCCCCTTCCGCTCCAGCTCTCGGTACAGCCGCGCCAGCGGAGCTTCGAGCGGAGACCCCTCGATCTTCAGCTTCAGATCGCAGATCCGCGCCTTGGCGATTTCTTCCACATCGGGACTATCGGCAATCCGTGCCGATCCCTGTACGATAGGCGCATGAAGCTGCTTTCACGCCTCGCGGTTCTGGTTCTTGTGGCGGCGCTCGGCACCGTGGCTGCGCAGGCTCCTGCGCCGGCTTCCGACGGCGCTTCGCCTGAAGCCCTGCTCGCCGCCCTCAACTCCGTCATCTCCGGCCCCGCCGGCCACCGCGATTGGGCTCGCTTCCGCGCCCTTTGGCTTCCCGGCACGCGCATCCAGTTCGCACGCGCAGGCCGCGACGGCAAAGTGGCGATTGCCAGCGAGTTGCCCGAAGACTACATCAAACAGGACGACCCCTACTTCGCCGCCCACGACTTTTACGAAACCACGCTGGTGGCGCGCACCGAGCGCTACGGCAGCATCGCCCAGACCTGGACCTCGTTCGCGCTCCGCCGCACCCCCGCCGGCGCGCCCAACCAGCGCGGCGTCGAAAGCTGCCAGTTCCTCTTCGACGGCCACCGTTGGTGGTTCGCCAATTTGCTGGATCAGCCCGAACTCTGCGCCCAGCCGCTCCCGCCCGACCTCAGTTCCCGTTAGCCGGGCAGTTCGGCCCCAGCCAGTGCATCTCGGAGTTGAACTGGGTCTGCATGGTGTGTCCGCCCATGGTGGCCGTGCCCTTGCCTTGCCCGGTGGCATGCTCGGGGTCGGTGGCGTGGTACTTGAGGTCGTACTCCATCTGGGCCATGCCGGTGCAGGTGATATGCACGCTCAAGTCGCTGCTGCTCGAGTTCAGGACTTTTCCTGAGCACGACATCCCCGGCTCCTGCTTGCCCATCAGCTTGGTCGGATCCTGGGTGAGATCTTCCTTGGTCAGGCAGCCCTTGTCGGTGTTCTCCATTTTCTGCCCGTTTCGTGCCCCCGCCTTGTCCATCGCAGCCTGGTAGCGCGCCTGTTGCTCCGGCGTCATCTTGGCCACAACCTCTGGCGGCAGCCCCAGCGACCCCGTCAGCAAGATGGTGGTGTGGTTCTCCCACTGCCCGGTCTTCACATTGATCGGCGTCACCGCCTGCATCGCCGCCAATCCCACCACCGCTGCCGCGCAAGCAAAAATCGTTTTCGTCATCGTGTCCTCCCTATACCCTGTTCCTTGCCGTCTTACTGCCCACCAGATGCCACCTGCACCTGAAAGGTCCATACCGTGTCAAACATCATTCCGTCGCCCTGATCCCGCGCCACATCGCCACCCGAGAACTTCTTGTTCCTGGCGAGTGGCCGAAGCACCACCGCGTACTCGCCCGGCAGCAGCCCGGCCCGCGGCGTGATTTGGAACCGCCCCGGAGCCAATTTCCGGGCCGTGATGGCAACTCGCTCCTCAAGAAACGACGAATAGATCTGCCAATCCGCGTCGGTGCTCTGGTCCGCGCCCGCCTTGCCTTCGGTCGCGCCCACTAATCGGCAGGTATTCTGCGCCGGCGTGAGCTTCACGATGGCCGGCTCGAACTCCTCCGGGTTTACCCCCGGCGTGCCGGCGAAATCCACCAGGAACGACGGCGTCGCGGCTTGCAGCACGTTGCTCGAAGCCGGTCCTGCCACGCCCCAAACATACGTCACGCTGGGCTTGCGCCGCGCCATGAACCCGCCCACGATGCTGCCCGCTTGCTGCACCGCCGAGCTGCCCAAATTCGAGTTGATGTGCGAGGCCGCGTCGGCGGCCACGGTGTTGGCGCTGTTCTGGATCGCCTGCGACAGCACCGAGTCGCCCGCCAAGCTGGCCATCGAGGTCGGCTTGGTCTTGGTCTGCGCCAGTTGCGTGTGCTCGATCGCCAGTGGCTGGGTCGCGCTGCCCACCGTCACCGCCACCGTGGGCAGCTTGGGCGCCGCCGGCGCAGCGGCAGCCGCAGCCGGCGTAGCGCCCGCCGGCCCGGCCAGCATGGCATCCAGCTCGGCCTTGGTGACGCCTGCCTGATGCAGCGCGATCAGCGCGTCGGGCGAGGTGTCGAAGTTCCCCGGCCGCGACTTGATCGCCGCCACCACCACCGACTCCTCCAGCCCGCCCTTCACCATCTTGATCACGTCCGCATTCGTGATCGCGGCGCTCCCCTGCCCCGCCGCGATCATCGCCCCTGCAGCCAAGATCAAGACCCATCGACCCGTCACGCTCTGCGCTCCCCTATTCCCCATGCCCTAGTTCATCCCGTCCGGCCACGGGCTCAGATCTGCCCCCTTCGGCCCCGTGACGGTGAGAATCAACCCGTACGCCGCGATGGCATATTTGCCGAAATCGTCGCACTCCGAAGGATTCTCCACCAGTTGCAGCGTCGTGCCCTCTAGCTGCGCGTTCACCCCCTGGCTGAAGTACTTGCAATCGTCGTAGCTGTAGTATTGCGAGAACACCGTCTCCACCTGGTAGCTTGGGTCCAGCGCAAATCCCGGCCGCAGCCCTTTGAAATCCACCGCCTCGCTCCAGCTCAATTGATCGGCGGGATAGTCGTCCAGCCCAACCTCATGCTGCATGTACGCCGTCCAGTGCTCGGAGGCCGCATCGGCTGCGGCCCAGGGCACGTTGGCGATGGCAAGGTTGCCGGCCGTGGGCGCGCTGATGTTCTTGACTCCAGCGACGAACGGATACGCTGAAAGCGCCCCGAACGCGCTCTTGGGAATAAAGGTCAGCGGCCGCGACGCCCGCGCCGCGTAAAATGAATTCCCTGCGAGTTGCGCCGTCTGGCCATTGGCCGCCGCCACCGTCAGCGTGATGTTCGCGGTGTCGTATTCGTCCTGGAAGTTGGGATCGAACACCGCCACGATCATCTGGTCGCTCCAGCTCTCCACCGGCATCCGCACCGGTCCGGCGTGGTGCAGGAAATTTCCGAAAATCTGGACGTATCCCTGTCCTTGCACGGCCCCGAAGTGGCAGCCGCGAATGGTGTACACGTTGGTCGGGTTCGGCCCGCTTCCTACCTCCGGCGTGAACACGGCGCCTGATTTCTTTCCGCTCACGGTGTAGATCGAGGGCGCGCTCGTGGCCAGCATGCAGGGCACGGTGGTCATGCCCGCGGTCTTGGCCGCCAGCTTCGAAGCTCCCGAGTGCGATGATCCCGCCGGCGGTGCTGCCGCCAGCGTTGGCTTCACCGGCGCCACGCTCACCCGCCTGGTTCCCGCGCCCGGTCCCGCCATTCCCGCCCCCGGAGGGTTCCCACCCGAAGTGCCGCCGGGCGGGGTCCCGGCGCCGGGGGTTCCCGCCGGATTGCCTCCGCTCCCGCCCAGCAGCGTCCCGCCTCCGCCCGATCCCAACAGCGTCCCACCGCCCGATCCGCCCGTCGCCGCCGTCCGCACCGGCACCGCACCGCGCTCGATCCGCGCCTGCGCGGCTTGCTCGTTCAGCGCCAGCTCGGCCGCGCTGGGCGTGCGCACGCCGCCGTTCAGCGTTTGCTTCGGCCCCAGCACCCCCTTGCGCCGCGCGCTCGAGGGCACTACCGTCGTCCGCCGCCGCGGCGCTTGCTGCGCCCCCAACCCCGCGCACATCCCCAATCCCAGAATCAACGCTATGGTTCGCATACCGCCTCCTTCTTCCGTCCTGAAGGCGATCCTGGGCCCGGCACCGTGCGCCGTCAACGGACCAGAAAATGACGCGCTAACCCCTTGCCAGCCCGCTGCTTAGCTCTGCGCCTGACCTGGCGTGCGCGGTGGCATAATGCTCTCAGGCGGGGGTATGAACGCGCTCTATCGTTTTGGAATCTTCGAAGCCGACCCCGCCAACGCCCGCCTGATGCGCAACGGCATCCGCGTGCGCCTGCAAGACCAGCCCTTCCGCGTCCTCGTTCTTCTGCTCGAGCGCGCCGGCCAAGTCGTCTCCCGCGAAGAACTCCGCGCCCAGCTTTGGCCCGCCGGCACCTTCGTGGATTTCGACGGCAGCCTGAATGCCGCCCTCAAGCGCCTCCGCACCGCCCTCGGCGACGACGCCGACAACCCCCGCTTCATCGAAACCGTCCCCAAGCGCGGCTACCGCTTCCTCGCCCCGGTCTCGACCGTCCAATTCACCCCGATGGAAGCGCCCGCAGGGTCGGCCGCCTCGGCTTTGCCGTCCCCGCCGCCGCTGCGCACCGCCCGCATCCTCGGCATGGCCGGCCTGGCACTGGTCGTGGTCCTCTCCGCCGTGATGTGGCGCAATCGCGGCGCGTCTCCGCCCCCGGCTCCCGCTCCCGGCCGCCGCGCCCTGGCCGTGCTCGGCTTCCAAAACGCCAGCCGCCAAGCCGCCGATGCTTGGATGGCCACCGCCATCCCCGAAATGCTCCGCACCGAGCTCGCCAGCGGCAACCAGCTGCGCGTCGTTCCCGGCGAGGATATCGCCCAACTCGGCCCCGCCACGCCCTGGGCTGCCACCGACTCCCTCGGCGCCTCGTCCGCTTCCCGCCTCGGCACCGCCCTCAACAGCGACCTGCTGGTGCTCGGCGCCTACACCGCGCTCGGCCCCGCTCTGCGCATTGACCTGCGCCTGCAGGACGCCCGCACCGGCGACCTCCTGTTGACCGACGCCGAAACCGGAGCCCCCAACGAGCTGCCCGCCCTCGTCGGTCGCCTCGGCGCCGCGCTCCGCCGCCGCCTCGGTCTGCCGTTGCTCGCCCAATCCTCCGGATCGGCCTTGCCGCCCAGCCCCGACGCGCAGCGCACTTACGCCCTCGGCCTCGAACGCATGCAGGTCGCCGACGTTGCCGCAGCCAAGGACCTCCTGCTGGAAACCGTCCGCGTCGCCCCCGATTTTGAACCCGCCCACCTCCTGCTGGCCCGCGCCTGGGGCGCCCTCGGCTACGACCAAAACGCCCTTCGCGAATCGGCCGAGGCCCTCCGCCTCTCGAGCGCGCTGCCGCAATCCAATCAACTCCTGGCCCGCGCCGCCAACTTCGATGCCCAGCGCGATCCGCAAGACGCGGCAGCGGCTTGGCACGCCCTCTATGCGCTCGATCCCGGCAATCTGGATTACGCCCTCCAGCTCATCGCCGCCCTCAACAGCGCTGCCCGCCGCGAAGAAGCCCTCGCCGTGGTGGCCGACCTCCGCCGCCTGCCCGCGCCCGCCTCCAACGACCCGCGCCTGGATTTCTGGCAAGCCAAGCTGCTCAGCTACAGCGACGGCATCGCCGCCCGACCCTTCATGGATCGCGCCGTCGCCGCCGCCTCGGCCCGCGGCCAGCGGCTCCTTTACGCCCATTTCCGCCTCGAGCAGTGCCTCGCCGACGTCTACAGCGACACCCCGCAAGCCGCGCCCGCCCGCTGCCAAGAGGCGTACCGCATTTTCCTTGCCGCCGGCAATCGCGTCCAAGCCGCCGATGCCCTCCGCATCCAGGGCGATCGCAGCGGCGCAGCCGGCGATTGGGATGCCGCCCTCGACCTCTACCAGCGCGCCCTGGCGCTGCTGCGCGGCCTCGACGAGCACGAGAAGACCGGCGCGGTGCTCAACAACATGGCCATTCTCGAAGAGGACCAGGGCCATCTCGCCGCCTCCGCCCGCCAGTTCGAGCAGGCACGCCAGCACTTCGCCGCCTGCAATGACCAGTTGAACGTTGCGACCGCCCTGGTCAATCTCGGCGACGTGGCCGCGGCCAGCGGCGATCTCTCCACCGCCGCCGCCCGTTACACCGCCGCGCTCGATCTCGGCCGCGCCGTCAATCCGCACGGCATCGAGTATCCGCTCTTCAGCCTGGCCAAGGTTCGCCTGCAGCAGGGCGACCCCGATGCCGCACGCCGCCTCGCCCTGCAGGCCCTCGACGGCGCCCGCGCCCGCGGCCCCGTCAGCGACGCGGTTTCGCAATCGCTCATGGTCGCCGGCGACGTGGCCGCCGCGCTCGGCGATCTCGCCGGCGCCAGGCAGGACTACGACCTCGCCCTTGCCGAATGGCGCCAGCTCAACGACCGCGGCTCCGCCGCCGAAGGCACCCTGGCCTTGGCCAATCTCGCCCTCGATCAAGGCCCCGCGCCCCAAGCCGAGGCCGACTTGCGCGCCGCGCTCGCCCAATTTCAGTCCGAGAAGAGCCTCCCCGACGTGCTCCGCGCCCAGACCGCGCTCATCCGCGCGCTGCGCCTCCAAGGCCGCCTCCCCGAAGCCACCGCCCTCGCCGCCGACGCTCGCCGCCTCGGCACCGCCACCCCCGATCCCGCCCTCCAGGTGCCGCTGGCGATCGAATCCGCTCGTTTGTCCCCTTCCCCCGAAAACCTGGCCGCGCTCGCCACCGCCGCGCAATCCGCCTCCGGCCGCGGCTACATCGGCCTCGCTCTCGAAGCCCGCCTCGCCGCAGCCCAACTTCAGCTCCCCTCCCACCCCGCCCGCGCCCGCTCGCAATTGCGCCTGCTCGCCTCTGACGCCCACGCCCGCGGCCTCGCCCTTCTCGCCTCCCGCGCCCAAGCCCTGCTGGCGCATTGATCCCCCGCCGAAAACTTTCCCCCGCCCCTGCCCCCTACGGCATGTGCTACACTGTCGTTGTACTTTTCTGACTGACTAGTCAGTCCTCTTGGAAGCCATGGCCATCCTAGGCAAAACCCGCCGCCAAGCCCTCACCGAATTTCGCGAGGCCGAGATTCTCGAGGCCGCCCGCAAGGTCTTCAGCGAACTCGGCTACGGTGCCGCCACCGTTGATCACATCGCCGCGGCAGCGGGGGTGGCCAAAGGCACCATCTACCTCTATTACGACTCGAAAGAGGAGATCTTCTGGGCCGCGCTCAGCTCCCGCTTCCGCGAGATGTTCGAACGCACCAAGCTCGCCATGGCCGCCGAAACCACCACCCGCGCCAAGCTGCGCGCTGGCTTGCGGGTTCGTTTCGAGTTCTTCGACAGCGATGCGCAGTTCGTCCGCATGTTCATCAGCGAGTTCGGGCACATGTGCCGCGATCAAGGCGGCCCCATGCGCGCGCCGTACTTGGAGAGCGCCGAAGCCCTCGCCAGCGTGATCCAAGCCGGCATCGCTGCGGGCGAATTGCGCGACGTGCCGGCGCTCGAAACCGCCATGGCGCTCATGGATCTGGTCAAGAGCGTCTTCGCCATGCGCTTCACCGGCTTGCGCGGGCAGCAGTCGGACTTTGACGGCGAGCAGTTCGTCTTCGACCTTTTCTGGCAGGGAGTGAAAGCAGGAGATCGCGCATGAGATTCCGTGGTTTGCTGGTCGCAATCGCCTTGGGCGCCATCGCATGGGCCCAGGGGCTGCCGCCTTCGCGGCCGAATGTGGTGCCGCCGGTGCAGTTGCCGCTTCCCGCGCCAGGCGCGCCCGATCTGGCCGGCGGCGTTCCGGCCGGCGCCGCCAGCGCCCAGACGCTGGTGCTCAGCCTGGACGACGCCATCCAGCGCGGCCTCCGCTACAACCTCGGCCCGCTGCTGGCCCAGAGCGCCACCGACCAGGCCCGCGCCCAGCGCATGGCCGAAGTGGCCGCGCTGCTGCCCAACGTCACCGCCAGCGCCGGCGAGCTGCGCCAGAAGATCAATCTCGCCGCCTTCGGCTTCAGCTTCCCGGGGTTTCCCGCGCTGGTGGGGCCGTTCAACGTATTCCAGGCCAGCGCCTCCGCCGATGTTCCGGTGTTGAACCTCAGCGCTCTGCAATCCGCCCGCGCCGCCCGCGGCCTCGAAGCCGCCGCCAAGGACGACTACAATTCCGCCCGCAACCTCGTCGTCCTCGCCGTCGCCAACCAGTATCTCCTGAGCGTCGCCGATCAAAGCCGCGTCGCAGCCGCGCAAGCCGAGCTGGCCACCGCCGAAAGCGCGCTCACCCAAGCCCAGGACATGCTCAAGGCCGGCACCGTCGGCGCCCTCGCCGCCGTGCGCGCCCAAGTCCAGCGCGATCGCCAGCGCCAGCAGCTCACCGCCCAGCAGAACGCCCTCGCCAAGCAGCGCCTGCAGTTGGCCCGCGCCATCGGATTGCCCGCCGGCCAAGCCTTCACCCTCGGCTCGGCCGCGCCCTTCGCCGCGTTCGACGCGCCCTCGCCCGATGCCGCCGTTGCCCAGGCCCTCGCCGCCCGCCCGGACTACCGGGCCGCGCAAGCCGTTGTGCGCTCCTCCGAGCTGCTGGTCGCCGCTGCCAAGGATCGCCATCTTCCCACCTTCTCGCTCGACGGCAACTACGGCACCATCGGCCATGAGATCGGCAGCAACCACCCCATCTTCTCGGTCGGCGCCAATGTGCAGATGCCGATCTTCTCCGGCGGCGCGATCGCCGCCGATCGGCTCGCCGCCGAGTCCCAGCTCCATCAAGCCCAAAGCCGCGCCGCTGATCTCCGCGCCGCCATTGACGTCCAGGTGCGCTCGGCCCTCCTCGATCTGCAAAGCAACCGCGACCAAGTCGGCGTTGCCCGCGATGCCCGCGACTTGGCCGGCCAAGAGTTGACGCTGGCCCAAGATCGCTTCAAGGCCGGTGTCGCCGACAACCTCGAGGTCGTCCAGGCCCAGCAGGCCGTCGCCGATGCCGACGAAAACTACATCGCCAGCCTCTACGGCTACAACCTCGCCAAAGCCGCCCTCGCCCAGTCGCTCGGCGTGGCCGCCACCAGCTATTCGCAGTACCTGCCGCAATAGTCGCCAAGAAAGAAGGATCGCTCAATGCCGCCGCAATCCCCCGCCGCCCCGCCCGATTCCAAGGAATCTGAACCCGTCGTCGGCCCGCCGCCGCGCCGCCCGCGCACCAAGCTCGTGCTCGGCTTCGTGGGCGTGGTGCTTATCGCCGCCGCGGTGGCGTTTTATCTTTATTACCGCTACCGCGAATCCACCGACGATGCCCAGGTGCAGGGCCACATCGAATCGGTCGCGCCGCGCGTCGCCGGCACGGTCACCGAAGTGGATGTCAACGACAACCAGCTCGTCCACGCCGGCCAGGTCCTGTTCCGCCTCGATGACCGCGACTACAAGGCCGCGCTCGAGCAAGCCCAAGCCAACCTTGCCGCCGCCCGCGCCGGCGCCAGCGCCGCCTCCACCGGCGTCCCCATCACCGCCGCCTCCAGTTCCGGCACCTTGAGCGAAGCCCAAGCCGGCTTGCAGCAAGCCCAGTCGGGCGAGGCGCTGGCCCGCAGCCAGGTCGCCGGGGCCGAGGCCGAAGCCAAGGCCGCGCAAGCCGACCTCGCCCAAGCCCAAGCCAGCGCCGCCAATGCCGCCGCCAACCAGCAGCGCTACGCTCAGTTGGTCGGCAAGCAAGAAGTCAGCCAGCAGCAGTACGATCAGGTCTCCACCGCCGCCAAGACCGCGGCTGCCGCCGTGGCCGCCGCCCAAGCCCGCCTCGCCGCCGCCCAGCAGCAGGTTGCCACCGCCAACGCCAACGTGCAGGTGGCGCGCGACAAGGTCGCCGCCGCCGCCGCCACCGAGCGCAAGGCCGCCACCGCGCCGCAGCAGTTGGCCCAAAGCCGCTCCCAGGCCCAGCTCGCCCAGGCCCGCGTGGCCCAAGCCGAAGCCGCCGTCGCCCAAGCTCAGCTCGATCTCGACTACACCGTCGTCACCGCCCCCAGCGACGGGCAAGTCGGCGACAAGCACGTCGAGCTCGGCCAGCGCTTCTCCTCCGGCCAGACCGCCCTCGTCGTCGTCCCCATCAACGATGTCTGGGTCATCGCCAACTACAAGGAAACCCAGTTGAACCAAATGCACGCCGGCCAGCGCGCCGAGGTTTCCGTCGATGCCTTCGGCACCTCGCTCAAGGCCACCGTCAACTCCATCGGCGCCGGCACCGGCGCGGTCTTCAGCCTGCTGCCTCCCGAGAACGCCACCGGCAACTACGTCAAGGTCGTCCAGCGCGTCCCGGTCAAGCTCGTCTTCGACGCCGGCCAGGACCTCAGCCGCCTCCGCCCCGGCATGTCGGTCGAGGCCACCGTCTTCACCCACAACTAGTCCCCCGCCGCGCGCTCCTCGCCTCCCGTGTCCTCCGACGCCCCATCCCGTCCGGCGATCAATCCCTGGATCATCGCCATCACCGTCATGCTGAGCACCTTCCTCGAGGTGCTCGACACCTCGGTGGTGAACGTCAGCCTGCCCCACATCGCCGGCAGCCTCTCGGCCACCATCGACGAAGCCACCTGGGTGCTGACCAGCTATCTGGTCGCCAACGCCATCGTCCTGCCCATCACCGGCTGGCTGGCCAACCAATTCGGCCGCAAGCGCCTGCTGATGCTCGCGGTGGGCGGCTTCACCCTCACCAGCCTGCTTTGCGGCATCGCTCCCACCCTGCCCGCGCTGGTGTTCTTTCGCGTCCTGCAAGGCGCCACCGGCGGCGCGCTCCAGCCCATTTCCCAAGCCGTCTTGCTCGAAACCTTCCCGCCCAAGGACCGCGGCAAGGCCATGGCGTTCTGGGGCCTCGGCATCGTCGTCGCCCCCATCCTCGGCCCCACCCTCGGCGGATGGCTCACCGACGCCTACTCCTGGCGCTGGGTCTTCTACATCAATCTGCCCATCGGCATCGCCAGCATCCTGATGACCCAGGTGTTCATCTTCGATCCCTCCTACATCAAGCCGCAGCGCGGCAAGGTCGATTTCTGGGGCCTGGGCATGCTCGCCGTCGGCATCTCCAGCCTGCAGATCATGCTCGACAAAGGGCAGGAGGCCGACTGGTTCGGCTCCAACTACATCGTCGTGCTGGCCATCGTCGCCGCCCTCATGCTGACCGCGTTCGTGATCTGGGAGCTGAAGGTCAAGCACCCCATCGTCCATCTCAGCGTCTTCAAGGACCGCACCTATTCAACCGGCGTCTTCCTCATGACGCTGCTCGGCTTCGTGCTCTACGGCAGCCTCGTCCTGCTGCCCATCTTCCTGCAGACGCTGCTCGGCTACACCGCCGTCGCCGCCGGCATCTGGACCGCGCCCCGCGGCGTCGGCGCGCTCATCTTCATGCCCATCACCGGGCTGCTGCTGTCCAAGAAGTGGGACCCGCGCATCCTGCTCGCCCTCGGCCTGCTCACCGGCTCCTACAGCCTGTTCGCTTTCTCCGGCTTCAACCTCAGCTCCGGCACCTGGGACATCTTCTGGCCCCAGATCATCCAGGGCGCCGGCATGGCCTTCATCTTCGTGCCCCTCACCACCGTCACCATGGACCCGGTCCCCAACGCCGAGATGGGCAATGCCACCAGCCTGTTCAACCTCATGCGCAATCTCGGCGCCGGCGCCGGCATCTCCACCGTCACCACCCTGGTGGCCCGCCGCGGCCAGTTCCACCAGCAGCGCCTCGTCTCCCATCTCTCCCAATCCAATCCGAGCGTCCAGCAGATGCTGGCCGGCTTCGCCGCCATGCTCCGCCAGCGCGGCACCAATGCCGCCACCGCCGCCCATCGCGCCCTGGGCGCGCTCTACGGCATGGTGCAGCAGCAGGCCGCGCTGCTCAGCTTCGTCGAGGTCTTCTGGCTGCTTGCCCTCATATTCCTGTTGATGTCGCCGCTGGTGCTGCTCATGAAGCGCCCCACCCACAGCAAATCGGTGGCGGCCCATTAAGGTGTCCCCCGACGCCCCACCCTCCCCCGCCCGCCCTCGCGTCAACCCCTGGCTGGTCGCCATCGCGGTCATGTCGAGCGCCGTGATGGAGGTGCTCGACACCTCGGTCGTCAACGTCAGCCTGCCGCATATCGCCGGCTCGCTCGCCTCCACCGTCGACGAAGCCACCTGGGTGCTCACCAGCTATCTCGTCGCCAACGCCGTCATCCTTCCCATCACCGGCTGGCTCTCGAACCAATTCGGCCGCAAACGCCTGCTCTCGGCCGTCGTCACCGGCTTCACCATCTCCAGCCTGCTCTGCGGCCTCGCCCCCAATCTCCCCTTTCTGATCGTCTGCCGCATCCTCCAGGGCACCACCGGCGGCGGCCTCCAGCCGCTCTCGCAAGCCGTGCTGCTTGAGGAGTTTCCCCCCGAAAAGCGAGGCACCGCCATGGCCCTCTGGGGCATGGGCATCGTGGTCATGCCCATCCTCGGCCCCATCGTCGGCGGCTGGATCACCGACAGCTACTCCTGGCGCTGGGTCTTCTTCATCAATCTCCCCATCGGCATCATGAGCCTGGTGCTCATCAACCTGTTCATCTGGGATCCCCCCTATATCGGCAAGCGCGCCCGCCGCGTGGATTTCTGGGGCCTCGGCCTGCTCGCCCTCTGGATCGCCTCCCTCCAGATCATGCTCGACAAGGGACAGGAAGACGACTGGTTCAGCTCCCATCTCATCGCCATCCTCGCCGCCGTCGCCGCCGTTGGCTTCGTCGCCTTCATCCTGCGCGAGCTCTGGGCCAAGGAGCCCATCGTCCACCTCCGCCTCCTCGCCCATCGCACCTATGCCGCCGGCGTCGGCCTGGTCGGCTTGCTCGGCGTGGTCCTCTACGGCGGCCTCGTCATCCTGCCCCTCTTCCTTCAGATCCTGCTGGGATACAACGCCATGACCGCCGGCGAGCTCACCTCGCCCCGCGGCGTCGGCACCATGATCTTCATGCCCCTGGCCGGCTACCTCCTCGGCCGCCACTTCGACTCCCGCAAGATGATGACCCTCGGCATGGCCGTCGCTGGCCTCGCCCTCTTCGGCTTCTCCCGCATGACGCTCGACGTGCCCGTGCACTACGTCATCTGGGTCGGCATCCTCCAGGGCTGCGGCATGGGCTTCCTCTTCGTCCCCCTCACCACCACCACCGTGGATCCCATCCCGCTCCACGAAATGGGCTACGCCACCAGCATCTACAGCCTCACCCGCAACATCGGCGGCAGCTTCGGCATCGCCTTCGCCACCACCCTCCAGGCCCGCCGCGCCCAATTCCACCAAAATATCCTGGCGGCCCATGTCACCGCCGCCTCGCCCGGCCTTTCCGCCCTGCTGGCCCGCGCCCAGGCGCTGCTCACCCACCACGGCCTCAACCCCGCCGATGCCCTCCACGCCGCCCTGGGCCTGCTCTATGGCACCGTCGGCCGCCAGGCGCTGCTCGCCAGCTACCTCGATGTCTTCCGCGCCTTCGGCTGGATCTTCTTCGCCGGCATCCCCTTCCTCTGGCTCATGCGCCGCCCCCGCTCCGCCCGCCGGCCGGGTGCCGCCGCCGCCGCCCATTGACCCGCCAGAGCACGCCGCGCCCTGCCCAGCGTCAAGCGGGTGGCGCGGCGCAGCCGCGCCCGGCCCCGCGCCGGTGATCGTCTGCGGTGCCGCCTAATCCAGGAAGTCCAGCCGCGGCGCGTGCGGAATCACTCCCACCGCATGCCCGCGCGTCAGCAGCTCGGTGATCGCCTTCTTGTCGTCGGCGCCGTAGCCCAGCGTGCGCTCGTTCACGTACATGCCCACGAATTGGTCCGCCAGCCGCGCGTCCATGTCGCGCGCGAACTGGTGCGCGTAGGCCAGCGCCTGCTCGCGGTGGTCAAGCCCGTATTGGATCGAAGCCTTCAGCACCTGGCTCAGCTTCGCCGCGAACGGCTCGGGCAGGTCGCGCCGCACCACGTTGCCGCCCAGCGGCAGCGGCAGCCGGGTCTCATCCAGCCACCAGCGCCCCAGGTCCAGCACCTTGTGCAATCCCGCCGAGGCATACGTCAACTGCCCCTCGTGGATCAGCAGCCCGCATTCGACTTGGCCCTCCACGATCGCCGCGATGATCTGGTCGAACGCCATCACCGTGGTCTTCACCTCCGGCGCCCACAGCTTCAGCACCAGGTTCGAGGTGGTGCGCTCGCCCGCGATCGCGATCGTCTTGCCGCGGACTTCCTCCGCCGTCATCGGCCGCGCCGCCACGATCATCGGGCCGTACCCGTACCCCACGCTGCCGCCGTGGTTCAAGAGCCGGTAGCGGTCCTGCAGGTACGGATAGGCATGGAAGCTCACCGCCGAAACCTCGAACTCCCCCGCCAGCGCCCGCCGGTTGAGGTCCTCGATGTCGCTCAGCACGTGCGTGAACCGCACCCCCGGCAGCCCCACCTTGTTGGTGGCCAGGGCATAGAACATGAAGGCGTCGTCGGAATCGGGGCTGTGCGCGACGCGGATTTCCTGCAGGGCTTTGTTCATGCGGGGGAAGACCGGAGCGATTTCTCGCGGGGAAATACCAAGCTACCACGCCCGCGCCGCACTCGTCTACCTCCTTCCGCGCCGGGTGGCGTCTCAGCTTGAAATCTCTCGGTTTGCGTTTCCGCAATCGCACCGCTCGATTGTGTATTCGGGGAAGCCTTTCGTCGCGCCGAGCAGAACATCGTTCGTCGGCGGTCCGCCCGTCAAGCCTTCGGTCGATCTCTTGCCAAGTGCAAGCGCAAGCGTCCACTTTGGCGGGTAGTGACGGCCGCCAACGACGAAACAGGTTTCGGTTGCCGAAGCCCCGCGGGGTCCCGCGCCAGTCAATGGCGCGGTTTCACCCCCGTCCCCAGAACGCGAACGCCACCGCACCCAGCACGCACGCCAGCGAGCCCACGTAATTCCAGCGCAGGTCTTCGCCCAGGTAGAGCCAGGCGAAGACGATGAACACGCTCAGCGTAATGATCTCCTGGATGATCTTGAGCTGGTAGGCCGTGAACTCGCCGTACCCGATCCGGTTCGCCGGCACCTGGAACATGTACTCGAAGAAGGCGATCCCCCAGCTCGCCAGCACCACTTTCCACAGCGGCACGTTCTTGTACTTCAGGTGGCCGTACCAGGCGAAGGTCATGAACGTGTTCGAGACGATCAGCAGCAGTACCGTGCGCATGCCGTGCCTACGCCTTTGTCAGCTCCGCCGTCAGCGTCTCCCGCCGCCCGGCCGCTATGCCGTCCACGCGCTCCAGCACCAGCCCGTACGCCGCCGCCGCCAGCCCGCACAACAGCGCCAGCAGCGCCAGCGCCAGCCACGTCCGATGGAACAGCAGCCCCCCGCCCACCGCGATCGCCACCAGCAGCGCCATGCCGCCTTGCAGCGCCAGCGCGATCAGGCCGGTCGTGCCGCGCGCGTTCTGCCGCCCCAGCCGGCTCAGATCAATCTTCTTCGGCAGATACAGCGAGACCAGGTTGCCGACGCTGAAGTCGCACAGCAGCCCGAACCCCAGTCCCAGCAGCGTCGCCGCCACCGTCCACGGAATCGGCGGCCCGCCGATCAGCCACGCCGCCACGAACAGGATCACCGTCTCGGCCCCCAGCAGCGTCGCATGCGCCAGATTTTTCCCGCGCAGCACCTGCCCTATCCGCACCGGCACCATGAAATACATCTGCACCCCGGCCCCGTCCGTCCCGAAGACGTTGAAGACCAGGTTCATCAGCATCAGCAGTGCATAGGCCGCGCCGATCGGGAAGGCGAACCCGCCCAGCGCCCCCTGCGCCAGCGCGTGCCCCGCCCGTCCGCCGCCCCGCCCCGGCGAGAACGCCTCCATCCGGAACAGCACCAGGATCACCACCGGCATCGCCAGCGAAAAGAACATCATCGGGCTGCGCAGCAGGTAGCGCAGCTCTTTCTGCGCCACCGCCCCGGCAACGCCCGAGAACCCCGGCACCTCGAACCTGGCCGCCGCCGCCCTGGGCTTGGCTTCGACCTTCGCTTTCGCCGGCGGCGCCGCTCCTTCCCCCAGCAGCTCGCCCCGGAAATCCGCCCGCAGCCGCACCCCCAGCAGCGCCGTCGTCGCCGCCGCGCATCCGGCCAGCAGCAGCAACGCGCCCGCCGCCGGCGCCCACGCCCCTGCCAATGCCTGCCCCAGCCCGTGAAAGGCCAGCCCCGGCGGCAGCCACGCCGCCCACGGCACCCATGCCGCCAGCGCGCCCACGTCCACCCGGTGCCCCGACCAGTGCCGCATCGCTGGCCCGATGAATTGGAAGCCGAAGATCACGAAGAAAAACAGCACCATCACGATCTCGCGCGTTTTCCGCCGTGCCAGCCAGCGCTCGATCCAGGCGAAAATCGTCTGCGCCAGCACGATGTTGAAGAAGGCGAACAAGGCCGCCCCCGCCGCCGCCCATGGCAGCAGCGCCAGCGACGCGCACCCCGCCCCCGCCACGAAACCCGCCAGGCACAGGCTGCCCACCAGCGTCGCCACATCGAATGCCCCGAACGCCACCCGCACGATCACGTACGCCCGGAAGCTCAGCGGAAAGCGCGTCAGATTCGAGGTGTCGGCCTGCTCGGTGAACGCCGTCGCCGCCAGCGGAAAAATCTGCCAGAACAGGAACAGCCCCCACGCCAAGGCCAGCAGCGCCGCCGCCTGGCCGCGGGTCAGGAAATACCACGTCGCCACCCCGAAGCCGATCCCGCCGCCCACCCCCATCCCCGCCAGCCAGAGGCTGGCCCAAACCTGCGCCACCACCTCCATCGCCCCGCGCGCGGTGCGCATCGAGTTCAGCATCAGCCGCCACCGCACCGCCGCGATCGCGGCCAGTTGCGCCCGGGTCGAGATCAGCTCAGCCACGACAGCTCCTGCGGCGCGCGCCCGGTCCCGCCCACAATGCGCAGGAAGATCTCTTCCAGCGTGAGCTTTTCTCCTGCCGGCGCCGCCGCTTCCCCGTCCCCGCCCGCCGCCACGCCCGCCGCCACGCCCTGCCGCAGCTCCTCCAGCGATCCCTGCGCCACCAAGCGTCCGCGATGGATGATGGCCACGTGGCTGCACAGCCGCTCCACGATCTCCAGCACGTGCGAGGTCAGGAAGATCGTCGCCCCGCGCGCGATCATGTTCTGCAGCATCGCCTTCAGCGTCACCGCCGCCACCGCATCCACGCCCTCGAACGGCTCGTCCAGGAACAGCACCTTCGGCCCGTGGATCACCGCCGCCGCCAGCGCCAGCTTCTTCTGCATCCCGTGGCTGTAGTCGGTGATCAGCTTCCGCCCGGCATCCGCCAGTTGCATGAACTCCAGCAGCTCCCCCGACCGCCGCGCCGCCGTCAGCTTGTCCAGGCCGTACATCCGCCCCACGAAGTTCAGGTATTCGGCCCCGCTCAGCCGCCCGAACAGCGCCATCCCCTCGGGCACCACCCCGATCTGCCGCTTCACCTCGACCGGATGCGCGTCGAGGTTCAATCCCAGGATCTCGATCTGCCCGCTCGAGGCCGCCAGCAGCCCGGTCAGCATCTTGATGGTCGTGCTCTTGCCCGCGCCGTTCGGCCCCAGGAAGCCGAAGAACTGCCCCGGCGCCACGCTCAGCGTCACGTCATTGACGGCAACGAAGCTGCCGAAGCGCCGCGTCAGCGCCTGCGTGCAAACGGCGGGGGTGTCCATCGCTAGGAGGGTAGCACGCGGATGCCGCCCGCCAGCATGCATGCAGAATTCCTCGCCGCCGAGCACCACGCCTCGCTATGGAGCCTTGACCGCGCCTTCGCCGCCATGGCCCGCTTGGGCTTGCTGCGCTTGCACGCGGCGTAGCGAGAGCGGATACAGCGGCAGCGTCAGCAGCACCACCCCCATCGCCCAAGCCAGCATCTCGGTCCCCGAAGTCACGATCACCGCCACGCAAATCCCCAGCCCCGCCATCGCCCAGCCGCGCTCGCGCCCGAACCGCTCCGGCGCCGCCGCCGCGTAATGCCACACCGAAAGGCAGGCATAGATATAAAGCAGCAGCGTCAGGATCGTCGAAACCGAGATGATCTTGCCGAACTGCTCCCCCAGCGTCGCCGAGGTCGAAAGCCAAACCCCGATCGCGGTGATCCCGAACACCAGCGCCATGTTCGCCCACGGCACCTGCATTCGAACCCGCGGCGCGAACAGCCCCGGAAACTGCCCCCGCTCCGCCCCCGCCTGCCCGGTCTCGGTGGTCAACAGGATCCATGCCCCCAGCGATCCCACCGATTTCGCCAGCGCCGCCGCCGCCACCAGCGCTCCTGCCCCGCGCCCGAAGATCAGCCGCACCGCATCCGCGAACGGCGCGTTCGAGCGCGCCAGTTCCGCCGCCGGAATCTGCCCCAGGATCAGCGCGCACGAGGCCATGAAGATGCACGCCCCCAGCAGCACTCCGTAGGTGGTCGCCCGCCCCACGTTGCGCTCCGGGTGCTCGACAAACGCCGTCCCGATGGAGGCGCTCTCCAGCCCCAGGAAGGCCCAGAACATCAACAGCAGCGACGGCGGCAGATCCCGCCACCACGCCTGCCCGCTTGGATTCCATGAGGCCGCGAACACCGCCCCGTGGAAATGCCACCAGCCCCCCGTCAGCACCACCACGATCGGCACCATCCCCGCCAGCAGCGCCACCGACTCCAGTTGGCACACGAACCGCGGGCTCAAGACGTTGACCAGCGTCATCAGCGCCAGCAGCCCGATCGCCGCCAGCGCCACGTGCGCCGGCGCTGCCACCGCGGGGAAGAAGCTGCTCAGGTAGCCGATGCCCAGCACCGCCAGCGCGATGTTGCCGATCCAGCACGACATCCAGTACACCGCCGTCGCCTGGAACCCCATGAACGGCCCCAAGGCCCGCCCGGCATACGCCATCACCCCGCCCGGCTCGGCGGCGTAGGTGCCCAGCTTCCCCAGCACCCGCGCCACCACCAGCGCCCCCGCCGTCGCCACCACCCACCCCAGCACCGTGATGCTGCCGAAGGGCGCCAGCGTCGCCGGCAGCAGGTAAATGCCGCCCACCATGTTGCTGGCGACCAGCAGCGTCGCCAGCGGCAGGCCGATCTTGCGTCCCCGTGCCACTCCGAGTTACGATCCCCGCACGTGCGCCTAAAGTCAAGCGACGGCATGCGCGTGGGTCGCGCGGCGGAGCCGCGCCGCGTCCCGCCTCAGGCCATCGTCATCGGCGGCGGCCACAACGGCCTCGTCTGCGCCGCCTACCTGGCCCAAGCCGGCCTCCAGGTCACCGTGCTCGAGCGCCGCCCCATGGTCGGCGGCTGCGTCGTCACCGAGGAGTTCCATCCCGGCTTCCGCAATTCCGGCGCCGCCTACACCGTCTCGCTCCTGAACCCCAAGGTCATCCGCGATCTTGATCTGCATGCCCACGGCATGCGCATCCTCGAACGCAAGCTCTCGAATTTCCTGCCGACCGCCGACGGCCGCTATCTCATGGTCGGCGAAGGCCGCACCGCCGCCGAGGTCGCCAAGTTCTCCGCCCGCGATGCCGCCCGCCTCGCTGCCTATGGCGCCCAACTCGAAGTCTTCGCCGAGCTGCTGCGCGCCCTCGTGCTCGAAACCCCGCCCAACCTGGTCGAAGGCGGCCTGCGTCGCGCCCTCCCCGAGCTGCTCCGCGCCGCCCGCCTGCGCAAGCATGTGCGCCAGCTCGACCTCGCCGCCCGCCGCGAGCTGCTGCGCCTGTTTTCGATCTCCGCCGGCGACTACCTCGACCAATGGTTCGAGAGCGATCCCATCAAGGCCGTCTACGGCTTCGACAGCGTCGTCGGCAACTACGCCTCGCCCTACTCGCCCGGCTCCGCCTACGTGCTCTTGCACCACGTCTTCGGCGAGACCAACGGCAAGAAAGGCGTGTGGGGGCACGCCCGCGGCGGCATGGGCGCCATCACCCAAGCCATGGCCCGCGCCGCCCAAGCCCGCGGCGCCGTGATCCGCGTCAATGCCGCCGTGCGCGAAGTCATCGTCGAGGGCGGCCGCGCCGCCGGCGTCGTGCTCGAATCGGGCGAAGTGCTGCGCGCCGGCATCGTCGCCGGCAACGTCACCCCCAAGGTGCTGTTCACCGACCTGGTCCCCGAGGGCGCGCTCCCCGCCGACTTCCTCGGCCACATCCGCCATGCTCGCTATGGCTCCGGCACCTTCCATCTCAACGTCGCGCTCTCCGAGCTCCCCAGCTTCACCTGCCTGCCCGGCCCCGGCGACCACCTCACCGCCGGCATCATCATGGCCCCCACGCTCGGCTACATGGAACAAGCCTTCTTCGACGCCCGCACCCACGGCTGGTCGCGTGCGCCCATCATCGAAATGCTCATCCCCTCGACCCTCGACGACTCCCTCGCCCCGCCCGGCCGCCACGTCGCCAGCCTCTTCTGCCAGCACGCCGCCCCGCAGCTTCCCAACGGCGCCAGTTGGGATGCCCACCGCGAGCACGTCGCCGATCTCATGATTGATACCGTCACCCGCTATGCTCCCAACTTCAAGTCCGCCGTCCTCGGCCGCCGCATCCAGAGTCCGCTCGATCTCGAGCGCACCTACGGCCTCACCGGCGGCGACATCTTTCATGGCGCCCTCACCCTCGACCAGATGTTCTCCGCCCGCCCCGCCCTCGGCTTCGCCAACTACCGCACCCCGCTTCCCGGCCTCTATCTCTGCGGCGCCGGCGCCCACCCCGGCGGCGGCGTCACCGGCGCCCCCGGCCACAACGCCGCCCGCGAAATCCTCCGCGACCTCGGCCGCTGACCCCGCTGAACGCGGCCGAGGGCTGCGCGCCAGCCGCTGGGACCGCGGGCGTCCCGCCCGCCTCGCCCAGCGCCACCAATCCCTTCCCGTCCGCGGCCCCAAAGCTGAATGCCAACTGCTAATGCTAGGTGCTCACTCCCCCCGCAGCGCCCTGGACGGATCCGGCTGCGTTCACCTGGGTCAGCGGCCGAGGGCTGCGCGCCAGCCGCTGGGACCGCGGGCGTCCCGCCCGCCTCGCCCCGCGCCACCAATCCCTTCCCGTCCGCGGCCCCAAAGCTGAATGCCAACTGCCGCGCTCGCTCCCGCCGCCACCGGCTGCGTTCACCTGGGCCAGCAGCCGAGGCCTGCGCGCCAGCCGCTGGGACCGCGGGCGTCCCGCCCGCCTCGCCCCGCGCCACCAATCCCTTCCCGTCCGCGGCCCAAAGCTGAATGCCAACTGCTAATGCCAGGTGCTCGCTCCCCCGCAGCGGGCGTCCCGCCCGCCTCGCCCCGCCGCCACCAACCCCAGCACCAACACCACCGGCGCTAGCACCGCCGGATCCCGCGGCCCCGCCTCGAACAGCATTCCCGCCAGCGCCGGCGCCGCTCCCAGCGCCGCCACGACGCCGACCGCCAATCCCGCCGCCACCGGCTTCATCCCCGAGCCCACCACCAGCCGCAGGCCGCCGGTCCGCGCCGGCGGTTGTGCTTCCACGCCCCGCATAATGGCGGGATGGAGATTCAAGCAGCTCAACGCGAAGTCCGCACCGTCTTCGTCGGCGGCTTTTTCGGCCAGTTGGTCTCGGCCGCCGTCTGGCTGGCCGCCGCCGCGCTCGGCACCTGGCGCTCCCCGCGCTCGTCCATCCTCGCCGCCGTGGTCGGCGGGTTCTTCATTTTCCCGCTGACCAAACTGCTGCTCCGCCTCTCCGGACGCCCGTCCGCGCTGCCCCGCGGGAATCCGCTCAATTCCCTGGGCATGGAGGTTGCCTTCGTGCTTCTGTTCTCCATGCTGCTGCTCATCCCCGTCGGCTTGTTCCGCCTCAACTGGTTTTTCCCAGCCCTGCTGATCCTGGTCGGCGCGCATTACCTGCCCTTCGTTTTCCTCTACGGCATGCGCCTGTTCGCCGGGCTCGCCGCCGCCATGCTGGCCGCAGGCATCCTGATCGCCATGTACGCCTCGTCCTGGTTCAGCCCCGGCGCCTGGGTCGGCGGCCTGCTGCTGCTGCTCGCTTCTTTCCTCGGCCGGGCTGCGGTTCGCGACCCTCAGTCCCGCCGCGTCTCTGCCTGAGCATCCCCCCCAGCTCCTGCAGTGCCTGCCGTGCCTGCGGTGCCTGCAGTGCCTGTAGCTCCTGCAGTGCCTGCCGTGCCTGCAGTGCCTGTAGTTCCTGCATACTGCTGCCATGCCCCTCTGTCCCGCCTGCCAGCATCCCCTCGCCCCGGGCGACCGCTTCTGCGCCGCCTGCGGCGCGCCGGTCATGAATGCCGCCGCGTCCGCTCCCGCGACGGCTTCCTTCCCCGCCGGAACCTTGGCCGGCGCGAAATACAGCGTCGTCGGATATGAAATGCAAGCCGCCGTGGTCGCGCTCGGCGCGGGCCAGACCGTCATGGCCGAGCCCGGCACGCTGCTCTACATGCGCGGCCAGGTCGAGATGAACACCGGCATGACCGGCGGCCTGGTGTCGGGCTTCAAGCGCGCCCTCGCCGGCGATTCCTTCTTCCTCGCCCACTTCACCGGCGGCGGCGCCGGCGGCGAGGCCGCTTTCGCCGCCCCCTATCCGGGAACCATCCATCCGCTTGCGATCGGGCAAAAGGAATGGCTCTGCCAGCGCCATTCCTTCCTGTGCTGCAGCCCCGACGTGACCCTCTCGGTCGCGCTCAGCCAGAAGCTCGGCTACGGGCTCTTCAGCGGCGAGGGCTTCATTCTCCAGACCCTCGGCGGCCACGGCGACGCCTTGGTCCATGCCGGCGGGCATTTCATCCGCATGGAGCTGGGCGCGGGCGAGCAGATCCGCGTCGACACCGGCTCGGTCGTTGCCTTCGATGCCCAAGTCGGCTACACCATCGAGTTCGTCAAGGGCTTCAAGAACCTCCTCTTCGGCGGCGAAGGCATGTTCTTCATCGTCCTCACCGGCCCTGGCTCCGTCATCCTCCAGACGCTTTCCTTCGATCGCCTCGTCAGCCGCATCGCCGCCACCGCCGCCAGCCATGGCGGCGGCGCCAGCACCGTCGGCACGGTCGCCGGCATGGGCGCGCTCGGGGCCATTCTCGGAGGCATGATGGGCGGCGGCAACCAAGGCGGAGGCAGCTTCTGACCGCCGCCGCCCAGCTCCGCGCCCTGCACCGCCCTGGCGCGCCCCTGCTGCTCCCCAACGCCTGGGATGTGGCCAGCGCCCGCATCGTCGAGGAGCTGGGCTTCCCCGCCGTCGCCACCTCCAGCGCCGCCATCGCCAACTCCCTCGGCTACCGCGACGGCGAACGCATCTCCCGCCGCGAAATGCTCGAGGCCGTCGCCCGCATCGCCCGCGCCGTGCGCGTGCCCGTCACCGCCGACATGGAATCCGGCTACGGCGACGACCTCGAAGCCTGCGCCCGCCAACTCGCCGACGCCGGCGCCGTCGGCCTCAACTTCGAAGACAGCCGCGACGAGGCCGAATTAGCTCCCCTCGACAGCCAGCTCGATCGCCTGGCCCGCCTCCGCGCCGGCAGCGTGGATCTGGTCTTGAACGCCCGCTGCGATGCCTTCCTGCTGAAAGGCGAGGTGCCCTTCGACCGCTGGGACGAAGCCTTGCGCCGCGGCCAGGCCTACCGCGCCGCCGGCGCCGATTGCGTCTTCCTTCCCGGCCTGAAAGACCTCGCCACCGTCCGCCGCTTCCTCGCCGCCTCGCCCGGCCCGCTCAATATCCTTGCCACTCCCGGGGTCCCGCCCGTCGCCGATCTTGCCGCCGCCGGCGTCGCCCGCATCAGCCTCGGCTCCGGCCCCTACCGCGCCGCCCTCACCGCCCACCGCCGCCTCGCCGCCGAATTCCGCGACCACGGCACCTTCTCCGCCCTCGCTGCCGCCCTCTCCTACGCCGACGCCAACGCCCTGCTGCGCTGAACCGCGGCGTTAGCTGGCCAACACCGACAGCCGGTGCTCGCCCCCGAAACGCCGCGCAAACCATGCGATGCGCTCGTCGTAAGTCACCAGCGGGCAACCCAGCTCAATCGCGGTGGCCATCAGCAGCCGGTCGGCGGAATCGCGGTGCTCGAACCGATGCAACCGGTACGCTCGCGCCGCCGCACCCAGGCTCAACGGCACTCCGTGCATTCCCGGCCGCGACAGGAATCGCGTAATCCACTCCTCCGCCGGCACGTCCAGATGAATGCGTTCTGCATCCACCAGTTGCGCCACCTCCCAGCCGGTGACCGCGCTCAGGTGGATCGTCCCGCCGCGGCGTCGCACTCGGTCAACCAGCTCGACCGTGCTCCGCCTCAGCTCGGCGGCACCGGCGTCCAGCCACAACGCGATGTGCGTGTCGAGCAGCAGCGCGTCGCCGCTCATCGCGAGCGCTTCCGCCGCGGCCGCGGCAATTGTGCCGCCCAGCGCGTGACTTCGGCATCGTTCGGCTCCTCGAGCACCGGCGCGGTCAAATCCACCCCCGCCGCCACCCGCACCGAGCCCGGATGTGCACCGAACAGCGACTGCGTCCGCCCTTGGTCATCGAGCAGCCGCTCCAGCGCCATCGCGACTGCCGCCGTCTTGTTCCCCGCCGTGAATTTCTCCGCTGCCGCTTCGATCAGCGCCACCACATCGGCCCGGTTGATCGTCACCACCTGCGGCCGCGTGTTCCCCATGTCATTAATGATATCATTATGGCGCCGCGGACGCGGCGGACGCGCCGTTGGCACCGCGGGCCAAGTCGGCGCGCGGAACGACCGCGAAATCCCGACGCCTGCGCCGCCTCCTCAGGGCACCCCCGCTCCTCGATCCCCTATTCCCCCTCCCCCCCTACCGCCCCGGCGGCCACTTCGGCAGCTCGTTCGGCACCGGCGCGCCGGCGGCAACGAACTGCTGCTCGAGCTGCGGCATCGTGGTGGCCGCGAACTTCTGCAACTGCGGCAGGATCGCCGTCAGCGCCTCCGAGGCCCATTGGTAATCGTCGAGCGAGGTCTGCGTCGGCGCCGAAAGCGATTGCCGCTCCGCCCCGGACGCATTGCCGATCCGGGTCGAAATCCCCGGCGCCACCGGCCCTTCGCCTCCGAAGCCGCCGCCGCGCAAATCGCGCTCGATGGCATCGAACGCCTTCTGCGCCGCCTCGGTCGCGTCCACCAACCCCTGGTGGTTCACCGGCTGCGCCGCCGCCGTCGCCCGCAGCGTCGTCAGCTCGGTCGAGATCTGCCCCGCGTACGCCGTCGCCGCCGCCACCGCCACCTGCAGCTTGTCCAGCTTGTCCAGGAACGCCACGTGCGCCTGCATCGCCGCCAGCGGTGGCGTGCTCGCCGGGTCGGCGACCACGGTCACGCTTCCCGGCGCGCCCAGCGCCGTCCATTTTCCATCCCAGTGCTGGTACAGCGCCACCGTGTACCTGCCCGGCAGCACCAGCGCTCCCGGCGTGCCTCCGCCCTCGGGCGGTGCCACCGGCCCCGCCGCGCCGCCGCGTCCGCCCCGGCCTCCGCCGCCTCCTGCCGGCGGAGCTGCCGCGGCCGCTCCGCCGCGGCCGCGTCCCCCGCCCGTCGGCGACGCCAGCGAACGCAGATCCCAGCTGGTCCGCCCCAGCCCTGCCCGCGCCGGCACGCCCAGCACCCGGATGGCATGGCCGGAAGCATCGCTGATCACCAGGCTGTACGCCGGCGCTGCCTGCGCCGCCATCGCCGCATTGTCGGTCGCCGTCGGATACGGCTTGAAGTCGGTCCCGTCGCGCTCGGCCGCCCGCTCCCGCCGCTGCAGTTCCTGCTGCAGCGTCGGCGGCACTGCCTTGATCCAGTAGCTGATCAGCGCGCTCGGCCCCAGGTTGTCGGCGGTGAAGAACGCCGCTCCGTTGTCGGCCTTGCCCGGCGCGCCGTAACGCGGCTCCTGCAAGTACTCCAGCGCCGGCCGCGCCGGCAGGATCGCGCCCGCCTCCGCCATCGTCGCCGCATCCAGATGCCGCAGCGGGGTGTAGTCGTCCAGCACGTAGATGCCGCGCCCGAACGTCCCCACCACCAAGTCATGCTCGCGCCGCTGGATCACCAGATCGCGCACCGAGATCGTCGGCAGCCCCCGCATCTGGATCCACCGCCCGCCGCCGTCGTTCGAGAAGAACAGCCCGAACTCGGTCCCCACGAACATCAAATTCGGATCGGCTTCGTCCTGCGCCAGCGCCAGCACCGGCCCGTTGGCCGGCAGGTTGGCGGCCATCGAGGTCCACGTCGCCCCCGCGTCGGTGCTCTTGAGCAGGTACGGCTTGAAGTCGCCGTTCTTGTGGTTCTCGAACGCCACGTACACCGTGTGCGCATCCGCTTGCGAAGCCATGATCCGGCTCACCAGCGTGCCGTCGGGCACGCCCGGGAATTTGTCGTATTTCGTCCAGTGCGCCCCGCCGTCGGTCGTCACCTGCACCAAGCCGTCGTCGCTGCCCGCATAGAGCAGCCCGGCCTGCTTCGGCGACTCGGCAATGTCCATGATCTTGCCGAAGGGCGCGGTCGAGGCGTTCTTCGCCACCGCGTTCGGTCCCCAGATGCGGCCCATCACCGGCTGCGCATCCCGGTCCAGCGCCCGCGTCAGGTCGCCCGAGATCTCCTTCCAGGTGTTGCCGCGGTCGTCGCTGCGGAAGACCTTGTTCGAAGCCATGTACAAGCGGTTGTGGTCGAAGCTCGAGATGAAGAAGGGCACGTCCCAGCCCCAGCGGAAGCCCGACTCGTGCTGCCCCGGCTGCGGCTGGATGGCCACCACCTCGTGCGTGCGCAGGTTCACCCGGTCAATCACCCCGCCCTGCGACTCCGAATAGATGATGTCCGGATCGGTCGGGTCGGCGGCGTTGTGGAAGCCGTCGCCGCCGTGCGTGATCCGCCAGTCGGCGCTGTTCAGCCCGTTCGACGAATACGTCCGCGACGGTCCGCCCTCGTCGTTGTTGTCCTGCGTCCCGCCATAGATGTTGTAGAACGGCGTGGCATAATCCACCGCCACGTCCACGAACTGCCCCAGCGGCAGGTTCGTCTTCCATTCCCACGTCGCCGCCCGGTCCCAGCTCTCGTACAAGCCGCCGTCGCATCCGACCAGGTAGTGGTCGTCGTCGTTCGGATCAATCCAGATCACGTGGTTGTCCACGTGCTTGTTGGGCTCGCCCAGCGCCCCGAACGTCCGCCCGCCGTCGTCGCTCACCGATATCGTGGTGTCCAGCTCGTAGACCCGCCCCGCCAGCTTGGGGTCGGCGATGATCTGCGCGTAGTACATCGCCCCCGGCTGGATGTTGTTCCGCTTCTCCCAGTTCGCTCCGCCGTCGGTCGAGCGGAACACGCCTCCGCCGCGGTTCTCCGCCTCCACCGTCGCGTAAAGCATCGTCGGGTCCGCCGGCGAGATCGCCAGCCCGATCCGTCCCAGGTCGCCGCCCGGCAGCCCGCCCCGCAGCCGCGTCCAGGTCTTGCCCGCGTCGGTGGTCTTGTAGATGCCGCTCTCCGGCCCGCCGTCAATCAGCGTGTATACGTGCCGCTCGCGCTGGTAGGTCGCGGCATACAGCACCTCCGGGTTGCGCGGATCCATCACCAGGTCGCTGGCCCCGGTGTGCTCGCTGATCGAGAGCACGTTCGTCCAGGTCTTGCCGCCGTCGGCGGTCTTGAATACGCCCCGGTCGCCGCCTGAGCCCCATAGCGGCCCCTCGGCCGCAACGTAGACCACGTTCGAGTCGCGCGGATCAATCACGATCCGCCCGATATGCTGCGAATCCTTCAGCCCGACGTTCCGCCACGTCGCCCCGGCGTCATCCGAGCGGTATACGCCGTCGCCGTAGCTCACCGTGCGCTGCGAGTTGTTCTCGCCCGTCCCCACCCACACCGTGGTGGGATGGTTCGGGTCCAGCACCACCGTCCCGATCGAGTACGAACCCTCGTGATCGAAGATGGGCGTGAACGTCGCCCCGTCGTTGGTCGTCTTCCAGACCCCGCCCGACGCCGCCGCCACATAGTAGGTGCTCGCGTGTCCCGGCACCACCGCCAGCGACACAATCCGCCCGCTCACGATGCCCGGCCCGATCGAGCGGAAGCGCAGCGCCCCCACCGTCCCCGAGTTCAGCCCTCCGCCGCCCGCCCCGCCCGGCCCGCCCTGGCCGCCGCCGCCGCGCCGCCCTTGCGCCACCGCGCCCGGAATCATTGTGAGTGAAAAAAGTAAGACACACGCCACCGCACGCAGGCCGAAAGTACGCATTCGCCGATGCTACCCCCACCCCCGCCCCCGCGTCCACCGCCTGCCACCCCGGTCATGCCCCGCCGAAAAACGCACCCTTCACTTCATGCTCCAGCCACGCCACCGTAAGCGCCTTCCACCGGCCCATCCCGTTTTCTGCAAACATCTCCCCACTGCTCCGTGCCAAACTGATCGCAATGTACGATTCGCCGATCGGTCCGTACCAACTGTGCTCAAACCTCACGCGGGGGCCGCGCCGTTGGCACTGCGGGCCAAGTCGGCGCGGAGTGACCGCGCAATTCCGAAGCGGCAAACGCATGCGTTTGCGCCCCCGGGGATCGAAGCGGCGCGGGCCCGGCTGGGCTGGGGTCCCGGGGTGCGAGCGTCGCAGCGAGCACGCCCTGCCGAGCGTAAAGCGGGTCGCGGGGCGGAGCCCCGCGGGGTCCCGCGCCAGTCAATGCCAGCATTGATGCTGGTGCCTAGTATGGTAAATTGAACCCATGGCCACGCACGCGACCAAGCTGGCGAAACGGCAGCCCGCGGGCACGCAGAAGATCACCGTCGAAGTTCCGCGCGAGCTGCTCGCCCGCGCCCAGGCCAACACCGGCGCCGGCGTCACCGAAACCGTTCGCGAAGGCCTCAAGATCCTCTCCGCCCGCGAGGCCAGCCGCCGCCTGCTCAAAATGAGCAGCAGCGGCAAGGCTTATTTCCCGATGACGTGGCAGCAGCTCAAGGGCAAGGCCTGATCGCCGCCGATTCCAGCACCTGGGTCGCCCTGTTGGACGACGAAGTCGCCCCCGACACGGATCTCCTTCGCCGCGCTTTGGTCGAGGAGCAAGTGCGTATGGTACCGGCCGTGTTGACCGAGCTCCTCAGCCGCCCCGCGCTCCGCAACGACCTCGCTACCGAGCTTGCCGCCGTCGTCCTGCTCGAAGCCACTCCTGGCTACTGGCAGCGCGCCGGCCTGCTGCGCGCCCAGCTCCTCGCCTTGGGACGCAAAGCCGCCCTCGGCGATGCCCTCATCGCCCAGTCCTGCCTCGACCACAACCTGCCTCTGCTCACCCGCGACCGCGACTTCCACGCCTTCACCATCGCCGGCCTCAAGCTCGCGCCGCACCGTTAGCCGCGTTCCCGTTCCGGGACAGGTCGCACGCGCCGCCGCCACCTTCGACCAACCCCGTGGCCCCGGCCGCATCGAATCCGTTCAGGCTCTCCAGCCACGCTGGGCGCGGCAGGGCTGCGCTGGCGACCCCAGGGAAGCCGCCGCAGCCAAGTCGGCCTCTCTGCCGCGCCCAGCTTTGACATCTCCCTTCCCCAAGCTAGCGCGCCGGCGCCAGCGCCCGCTCCACCGCCTGCCGCAATTCCGCCTCGAACGTGTCGGGCGTGAACCCCTCGGCGCGGTAAACCACCGCCCCCGTTGCATCCAGGATCAGCGTCGTCGGCAGCGAATCCACCCCCAGGAACGGCCCCAGCCCGGCATCCAGCCAGGTCGTCGGCGCCCAGTGGTGCTCGGCCACGAAGGGGGCCACCTTGGAGGCGTCCTCGTCTTCGTTGACCGCGATAAATATCACGTTGTGATGGTTCGCGAACTCCTGCCGCAGCGCCTCCAGCAGGGGATGCTGCACCAGGCACGGCCCGCACCACGTCGCCCAGAAGTCCAGCACCACGATCTTGCCCCGCGCCTCCGCCAGCTGGTGGGTCGCGCCATCCAGCCCGGTCAGCTTGAAGTCGACCGGCGCCGCCGCCGTCGCGTTGATCGCCGCCCGCGGCGCCAGTTGGTTCTGCTCGGCCGCGTCCCGCGCTGCCACATCGTCGAAGCGCTTCAGGATCAAGTCGCCGAAGCCGGCTTCGCTGCCTCCGTGCTGGCTCTTGTACAGCTCGCCGGCTTGGGCGCGCAGCTTGGCCCGGCCAGCGATGGTCTGCCCTGGCAGCGCCAGCGCCAGCGCGTAAGCGTCAATCGCCTGCGGCACCTTGCCTTCCGCCACGTACACCTCGGCCAAGTGCTCCGCCGCTTCCTCGCTCTGGCTCTGCTGCAGGCTCCGCGCCAGGTCCGCCTCGGCTTCGCCATAGCGGTTGAGCGCCTGCGCTGCCGCGCCCTGGAACAACGCCGCCAGCGAGCGCAGCCGGGCCACATCCAGCCGCCAGCGCACTTCCCCCATCTCCTTGGGCGCTGGTTCGGCTGCTCTCGCTTCCACCATCTTGGCGAATTCGGCGGCTTCGGCCACCGCCCGCTGGCGATGCTCCGCATCGGTCTCGAGCAACAGCAGGTTCAAGGTCTTGATCCGCTGCCCCAAATCGTTGGGATCGAGCCCCTCGAGCTTCTCGTTGTACAGCAGCACGCGGCGGTCGTCGCTGAGCTGGGTCGCGTCCTGCAGGATGGCGTTGTAGACCTGATCGAGCTCCGGCGCCTTGGGATACTTCGCCGCGAAAGCCTCCAGCGCCCGCATCTGCGCCCCCGGCTCTTCGATCGCCGTCGCCTGCGCCAACTCGGCCTGACGCGCGCTGGCGGCCGCCGCCTGCGCATGCGCCCACAACGGAGCGAACAGCAAGGCGGCCAAGAGAAAAACGGTGCTGCGGGACATCAGGGGTGCTTCAATTCTGGCACAGCCGGTCAAAAATCCGCTGGAACTCCTCGAGATCGTTGAACTGCACCGTGATCGTCCCCTTGAAGCGCTTGCTGGCTTTCAACGTGACCTTCGCCCCCAGCGCGCGCGCCAGCTTTTCTTCCGCGTCCACCAGGTTGGCTTCGCGCGGCGGCGCGGCCGGCTCCGCCTCGGCTTGGCGCTTGGCAATCATGGCGATGTGCTGCTCCACCCGCCGCACCGACCACCCCGCCTGGGCGATGCGGTAGGCCACCCACATCTGCACGATCGGCTCGCGGCCGATCAGCGGCCGCGCGTGGCCCATGGTCATCTCCCCTTTGCGCAGCATCTCCTGCACCACCTTCTCGAGCGTCAGCAGGCGGATGTAGTTGGAAATCGTGGCGCGGTCCTTGCCCGTGCGCAGCGAGATCTCCTCGTGGGTGAGGTGGTGGTTCTGGCTCAAATCGCGGAACCCCATCGCCATCTCCATGGGGTTGAGGTCCACGCGTTGCAGGTTTTCGATGAGCGCCGCCTCGAGCGCGCGCTGCGGGTTGAAAACGCGGACCAGCGCCGGGATCCTGTCCAGGCCCGCCAGCTTGGCCGCGCGGCAGCGCCGTTCGCCCGCGACCAGTTCGTATTTGTCCTCCGCCAGTTTGCGCACCAGCACCGGTTGCAGCACCCCTTGCGCCTGGATCGAGACCCCCAACTCCACCAGTTCCAGATCTTCGAATTGCTTGCGCGGCTGGTCCGGGTTGAATTGGATGCGGTCGAGCGGGATCATCTCCACCCGCGCATCGTCGCTGGCCGAGGCCGCCGTCGCGGCGGGCGGCTGCGCCGAGGCCGGCTTTGTGCTGGGCAGCAGGCTATGGATTCCCCGACCCAGCGCCGGACGCTGCGGCGGCCGCGGGATCGGGGGCGAGGGAGGGTTGCCGGGTTCGTTCACGTTCGATCACCTCATGGGCGAGCTGAAGATAGGCTTCGGTGCCGCGCGATTTCAGATCGTAAAGCAGGGCCGGAAGGCCGTGGCTGGGGGCTTCGGCCAGCCGCACCGCGCGGGGAATGGCGGTGCGGAAGACGCGGTCGCCGAAGTACTGCCGCAAATTGTCCGCGACTTGCTTGCTGAGGTTGGTGCGTTCGTCGAATTGGGTGAAAAGCACGCCTTCGATCTCGAGCGCGGGGTTCCACACCGATTGCACCGCCTGCACGGTCTTCACCAATTGGGCCACGCCTTCCAGGGCGAAATACTCGCACTGCATCGGCACGATCAAGCTGTCCGCCGCCACCAGCGCGTTCAAATTCAGCAGGTCGAGCGCCGGCGGGCAATCGAGGATCACGAAGCCAAAGCGCTCCCGCACCGGCTCGAGCAGCTGCCGCAGACGGAACTCGCGCTCCGGCTCCTGCACCAACTCCAGGTTCAGGCCGACCAGATCGCGGCTGGCCGGCAGCAGCGCAAGCCCCTCCATCGCGGTGGCGAGCAGCAACTCCTCGGCTGCGGCCTCGCGCCGCAGCCCTTGATAGAGTCCCGGGCGCTCTTCGTCGGGCGAGAACCCCAGCCCGCTCGAGGCATTGCACTGCGGATCGCAGTCCACCAACAGCGTCGGCACCTCGGCCGCGGCCAGCGACGCCGCCAGATTGATCGCCGTCGTGGTCTTCCCCACGCCGCCCTTCTGGTTGGTGATGGCGAAAATGCGGGCCATGGATCCATCGGCAGTGTAGCGCGCTTCGCCTCGATGTTCCACGTGGAACATCGTTCAAGCTTCCCCTCGAATCCTTGGGGACGATGTTCCACGTGGAACACTCAAAATGATGCCGCGGTCAACTGCTCCCGGTAGCACCTGGAATGGCCCCCAAGCCCACTGCTGATACTCCGCGCTCCAGCCCGCGGCGCGTGCGCGGGTCGCCCACAGCGCCGCCGTGGTCCCCGGCCTCAGCCAGCGCCCCAGCCACTCCGGAACCCGCTCCATCCCCTCCAGCGCCCGCACCGTGACCAGCTCGGCGTCCAGCGCCGTGGCCGACTTTGGCTGCCGCTCTAGGAAATTATGGTCTACCGCCACGTTCGGCAGGCCCAGCTCGGCCGCGCAGGAACGCAGAAAAGCCGCCTTTTTCTGGTTCGACTCGACCAATGTAGTTTGCATTCCATAGATCAATGCCAGCGCCAGCCCCGGAAAGCCCGCGCCCGAGCCCAGATCGAGCAGCCGCTGCGTGCCCAGTCGCGCCATTGTCCCCAGAAACAACGACTCGCCCAAGTGGCGCCGCACCAACACCTCGGGCTCGCTGCTGCCGACCAGCCGCACGCGCTCGTTGCCCGCCCTCACCAGCTCGAGATACCGCGCCAGCCGCTCCCGCTGCTCCGCCGTCGGCGTCAAACCGTACTCCGGCAGCCAGCGCTCGATCAACGCCCGCACTGTTTCCACTGCCCCACTGTAAACTGAAAGCATGCTGGTCGTAATGCAAGCGGCCGCCTCGGCCGAACAGATCGCGGCGGTCTGCAACAAAATCACCGCCCTTGGGCTCCGGCCCCACGCCATGCCCGGTGCGCAGCGCACCGCCATCGGCATCACCGGCAACCGCGGCGCCATCGAGCCCGCCGCGCTGGAAGAAATGCCCGGCGTCGGCGAAGTCATCGTCGTCACCAAGCCCTACAAGCTCGTCGGCCGCGAGCTCAAGCCCGATACCACCGTCATCCGCTTCGAAGGCTACGACGCCACCATCGGCGGACGCGACCTCGCCATCATCGCCGGCCCCTGCGCCATCGAAACCCGCGAACAGGCCCTAGCCACCGCCGAGGCGGTGCGCGCCGCCGGCGCCCACTTCTTCCGCGGCGGCGCCTTCAAGCCGCGCACCTCGCCCTACTCCTTCCAGGGCCTGGCCGAAGAGGGGCTGAAGATCATGGCCGAGGTGCGCGAGCGCTTCGGGCTGCTGATCATCACCGAGGCCGTGGACGAAGCCTCGCTCGAGCTGGTGGACGAGTACGCCGACATGATCCAGCTCGGCGCCCGCAACATGCAGAACTTCTCGCTGCTCAAGCGCGCCGGGCGCGCCCGCAAGCCGGTGCTGCTCAAGCGCGGCCTGTCGGCCACGCTCGAGGAGCTGCTCATGGCCGCCGAGTACGTCATGAGCGAAGGCAACTACCGCGTGGCCTTGTGCGAGCGCGGCATCCGCACCTTCACCGACCACACCCGCAATACCCTCGACCTCAGCATCGTGCCCGCGGTCCAGCGCCTCAGCCACCTGCCCATCCTGGTGGACCCCAGCCACGGCACCGGCAAGCGCAACAAAGTGGGCCCCATGGCCCGCGCCGCCGTTGCCGTGGGCTGCGACGGCCTGCTCATCGAAGTGCATCCCAAGCCCGAGGAGGCGCTCTCCGACGGCATGCAATCGCTGTATCCGGCCCAGTTCGCCGAACTCATGCGCGAGGTGGCGCAGATCGCTCCCGTCCTGCATCGCACCTTGCTGCCGGTGCTGACCGGCGCGCACGCCACCGCCGCGCGTTGATCCCCATGAGCAAGACCTCCAGCAAACTGGGCTCGTTCCTTTGGTGGACCTACCCGCGCGGCACGCTCGAGTACGACATCATGGTGGCCGTCATCCTGGCCTTCATCTTCTTCACCCCGCGGCATTTCTTCCGCGACCAGCCGCGGCCCGCGCCTGCCCACCGCGCCGCGGCCCCATCCCGATGAATCCGCCGCGCTGGGGATGCATCGCCCTGCCGGCGGTGGTGGCGCTGCTGCTCGCGGCCCTGGCCTTGTTCGCCCAGGCCCCCGCCTCGCTCGACGGCGTCCTGCGCGCGCTCGATGCTGCCGCGCCCGGCATTCGCACCGTCAGCGCCAAGGTCACGCTCAGCGACTACACCGCCCTGGTGCGCAGCACCGACCGCAGCTCGGGCATGCTCTACTTCGAGCACCAGGGCGGCAAGGTCTCCTATTCGCTCGATCTCACCCAGCCGCGCGATGCCGCCCGCCAGCTCATGGTCGTGGACGGCACCGGCTGGTACTACGTGCCCGCAGCCAAGCAAGTGACCAAGCGCGCCGTGGGCTCGAATCCGGATTTCCTGCAGTACCTGACCGTGGGCATGGGCGCCAGCGGCGCCGACCTCTCGCGTTTGTTCACCGTCAGCTTCGACGGTGCCGTCCAGCTCGGCAATCGCAGCACCCTGCAGTTGACGCTGGTGCCGCGCGACGCCAAGGTGGCCGCCAACTATCCGAAGATCGAGCTCTGGTACGACCCCCGCACCTGGGTGCCGGCGCAGGAGCAGCTCTGGCAGCCGGGCGGCGATGTTCACACCCTGCAGTACACCGACACCAAGCTCAACCGCAAGCTGGACCCCAAGGTCTTCTCGACCGCTTTTCCCGGCGCGAGCGTTGTCGTCCAGCACTAGCCCGCACCCGGCGGGCGCCCGCCTCTGGCTCGGCCCAGCGAAACCGGCTACAATGAGACGGTTTCGCGGCGCTACTGCAGGGGGTCGGGCATGGAGATCACGGTACGCAAATCGGATCTGCTGAAGGAATTGCTGCTGCTGCAAGGCGCGGTCGAGCGCAAAGGCACGATCCCGATCCTTTCGAACATCCTGTGCGAGGCCACGCCCGAGGGGCGGCTGCTGCTGGCCGCCACCGACCTCGAGCTCGGGGTTGAGACCTCCTGCGCGGCCCACGTCAAGAAGAGCGGCGCCTGCGCCTTGCCGGCGCGCAAGCTGCTCGACTACGTGCGCCTGCTGCCCGACGCCGACATCAGCATCAAGCGCCTCGAGAACCATTGGGTCGCGGTGCGCTGCGGCCGCTCGAACACCCGCATGGTGGGCATGTCGCGCGAGAATTTCCCCGAGCTCGCGACCTTCCCGCCCAGCGGCGCGATGAGGATTCCCACCGAGCCGCTCAAGGCGATGATCGCCAAGACCATCTTCGCCATCGCCTCCGAGGAAACCCGCTACACGCTCAACGGCGCGCTCATGGTGCTCAAGCCCAACTCGCTGGCCCTGGTCACCACCGACAGCCACCGCTTGGCGCACGTGGTGCAGGATCCGCTGCCGCTCGAGGGCGTGGCCGCCGAGGTCAAGGCGCTGGTGCCGCGCAAAGCCATGGCCGAGCTGCTGCATCTGCTCGAGAGCGCGCCCGAAGGCGCCAGCCTCGAGTTTGCCCAGGACGAGACCCATTTGTTCTTCCGCCTCCCCGACGGCTCGGGCGCCGAAGGCGCGACCCGGCTGCTGAGCGCGCGCAAGCTCACCGGCCAATTCCCCAACTACGAGGCCGTGCTGCCCAAGGCGCAGTTGCAGTCGCTGCCGCTCAACCGCGAGGAGTTCACCGCCTCCATCAAGCGCGTGGATCAATTCGCCGACGAGCGCAGCCACGCCATCCGGGTCAAGATCGAGGCCAACAAGCTGGCGCTGGCGGCCTCCTCCAGCGACCTGGGCGAGTCGGAGGAAGAGCTCGAGACCGAGTTCAGCGGCACGCCGCTGGTGATCGGCTTCAACGCCAAGTACCTGCAGGATTTCCTCGAGGCGGTGGCCGAGGACGAGGTGCTGCTGGAGATCAAGGACGAGGTCTCGGCCGGCCAGCTCCGCCCCCGCGCCAGCGACGGCACGCAGTACCGCTACGTCATCATGCCGATGCGGATCTAGGCCGCTAACCCTTTGAAATCTAGAATTTAGCTGCGGTCGCGGGCTGGCGCTCCGGGACCGGAAATGATATTCTGGTTCTATCCCTGTGAGCACCAAAATCGCCCCGCCGCTCGAGCCTGACGAAGCTGAATACTCCGCCTCCTCCATCAAGGTCTTGGGGGGGATGGAGGCGGTGCGCAAGCGTCCGGCGATGTACATCGGCTCCACCGGCGAGATGGGCCTGCACCACTTGGTCTACGAGGTGGTGGACAACTCGGTGGACGAGGCGCTGGCCGGCTTCGCCACCAAGATCGAAGTCACCATCCGCACCGACAACTCGATCACCGTGGTGGACAACGGGCGCGGCATCCCGGTGGGCGAGATGGAGGTGGACGGGGAGATGCGCGGCGCCGCCGAGATCGTGATGACCAAGCTGCACGCCGGCGGCAAGTTCGATTCCTCGACCTACAAGGTCTCGGGCGGCCTGCACGGGGTGGGGGTGAGCTGCGTGAACGCGCTCTCGGAGGCGCTCGAGCTCGAGATCTGGCGCGACGGCCACACCTGGACGCAGTCGTTCGCGCGCGGCGAGATCCTGGGCAAGATCGAGAAGCGGGGCACGACCAAGAAGCGCGGCACGAAGATCACCTTCAAGCCCGACGCCACCATCTTCACCGTCACCGAGTACAACTTCGACACCCTGGCCAACCGCCTGCGCGAGCTGAGCTTCCTCAACCGCGGCCTGCTGATCACGCTCGCCGACGAGCGCACCGAGAAGTCGGCCGAGTTCCAGTACTCGGGCGGCATCACCGAGTTCGTCAAGCACCTGAACCGCGGCAAGCAGACCCTGCACGACAAGCCCATCTCGATGGAGGGCGCGCGCGAAGTCCCGGGCGGCGAGCTGCAGATGGAAGTCGCCATCCAGTACAACGACAGCTACTCGGAGACGCTGTTCAGCTTCGCCAACAACATCAACACCGTGGACGGCGGCACCCACCTCTCCGGCTTCCGCTCCGCCCTCACCCGCACCATCAACAGCGTCGGCCAGCAGTTGAATCTCTTCAAGGACCTGAAGGAGAACCTCTCCGGCGACGACGTGCGCGAGGGCTTGGTGGCGGTGGTGAGCGTGAAGCTGCCGCAGCCGCAGTTCGAGGGCCAGACCAAGGGCAAGCTCAACAGCGACATCAAGGGCCAGGTCGAGGCGCTGATCAACGAGAAGCTGGGCGAATACCTCGACCACAATCCGGCGGTGGCCAAGCGCATCATCAACAAGGCGATCGAGGCGGCGCGGGCGCGCGAGGCGGCGCGCAAGGCGCGCGACCTCACCCGCCGCAAGGGCGCGCTCGACGGCGGCGGCCTGCCGGGCAAGCTGGCCGACTGCAGCGAGCGCGATCCGGCGCGCTGCGAGATCTTCATCGTCGAGGGCGAGAGCGCCGGCGGCACCGCCAAGCAGGGGCGCGACCGCCGCTACCAGGCCATCCTGCCGCTGAAGGGCAAGATCCTCAACGTCGAGAAGGCGCGCTACGACAAGATGCTGGGCCACGAGGAGATCCGCGCCCTTATCACCGCCCTCGGCACCGGCATCGGCCACTCCGCCGAGGACGTGGACTACTCCAAGCTGCGCTACGCCAAGGTCATCCTCATGACCGACGCCGACGTGGACGGCAGCCACATCCGCACCCTGCTGCTGACCTTCTTCTTCCGCCACATGAAGGTGCTGATCGACCGCGGCAACATCTTCATCGCCCAGCCGCCGCTGTACCGCATCAAGAAGGGCAAGAGCGAGCAGTACATCAAGGATGACTCCGAGTTCGTGAGCGTGATGATGCGCCGCATCACCGAGGACCGCTCGCTGCGCTACGGCGAGGGGGGCGCGGAGCTCAAGGGCGCGGCGCTGAGCCGCTTCCTGGTCCAGTTGAGCGAGTTCTACACCCACTTCGACAAGGCCGACCGCAAGCTGCGCAACCCGCGGCTGACCCAGTTGGTGATCGAGGCCGGGCTCGAGCGCAAGACCGATTTCGAGTCGCCCGAGAAGCTGCGCGCGCTGGCGGCGAAGTTCGCCCAGGCGCCGGGCGTGGCGGCGGCCGAAGCCGCGCTCGACGAAGAGCACAGCCTCTGGGCGCTGCGCTACCGCGACACCAACCAGCTCGAGCACGTGGTCAACGCCGAGCTGGCGCTGCTGCCCGAGTTCAAGCTGGCGGTGAAGACGGGCAAGCAGATCGCCGACTTCAACCATCCCCCCTTCCTGCTGGCCGACGGCGACGACCAAGCCCCGGTCGAGAAGGCGGACGGGCGCGCGCTGCTCGAGTTCATCCTCGACGAGGGCAAGCGCCTGTTCAGCGTGCAGCGCTACAAGGGGCTGGGGGAGATGCGCGCCGACCAGCTCTGGGAGACCACCATGGACCCGGCCAAGCGCACGCTGCTCTCGGTCCGGCTCGAAGACCTGCCCGCGTGCGAGGTGATCTTCTCGACCCTGATGGGCGAAGAGGTCGGGCCCCGCCGCGAGTTCATCGAGCGCAATGCGCTCGACGTCAAGAACCTCGACATCTAGCCGGCGGCGCGGGACGGCGGCGGACCGTATACTGGGGCAGAATGCTGCGGGAGCTGCGCTACGCGCTGCGCGGGCTGAGCCGAAATCCGGGGCTGGCGGCGGCGGCGATCCTGACCCTGGGCTTGGGCATCGGCGCCAACTGCGCGCTCTTCGGCGTGGTGCATGGGCTGATCGGGCGCCCGCTGCCGGTGCCCGCCCCCGACCAACTGCTGAAGCTGGTGTATCAGCCCAAGGACGTGGCCAGCCCGGTGGGGTTCTCGGTGTTCTCCGAGGCGGACCGGCGCGACCTCGTGGCGCAGAGCGCCGATCTGTTCACCGGCATCGCCGGCGCCACGCCCAGCCTCGAGGGCCTGGCCTACCGCGGGCACGCGCAGCGCGTGCTGCTCGCCTTCGTCAGCGGCAACTATTTCTCCGTGCTGGGGCTGCAGCCCTACGCCGGGCGCCTGCTGCGCCCGGGCGAGGGCGCGGTGCCGGGAGCGGACTCGGTGCTCGTGCTCGGCTACGCCTTCTGGCACGACCATCTGGGCGGCGATCCGGGCATCGTCGGGCAGACGCTGGCGGTGGACGGCCACCCGCTGACGGTGGGCGGCATCGCCCCCGAGGGCTTCCACGGCACGCAGTCGGTGACCGAAACCGCGGCCTATCTGCCGCTGGCCATGGCGCTGCCGGTGTCGCATTACCCGCCGCAGTTCCTGCAGGACCGCAACCAGCGCAGCCTGGCGCTGCTGGCGCGCCTGCGGCCGGGCGTGGACCTCGCGCCGGCGCGCAACGCGCTGGCGCTGATCGCCGCCCGGCTGGCGCAAGCCTTCCCCGCCTCGGACCGCGGCATGGGCATCGGCGCCTACCGCGAGCAGGACGCGCGCCCGGAGCCGGACCCGAACCAGCGCTTGCAGAAGATTGCCGCGCTGTTCTTGGCGCTGGGCGGGCTGGTGCTGCTGCTGGCCTGCGCCAACGTGGCCAATTTGCTCTTGGTGCGCGCGGCGCGGCGCATGCCCGAGCTGGCGCTGCGCGCCGCGCTCGGCGCCGGACGGGCGCGGCTGATGCGGCAGCTGCTGCTGGAGAGCCTGCTGCTCGCCGCCGCCGGCGGCGCGGCCGGGCTCTGGCTGGGCGCCTGGGGCAGCCGGGCGTTGGCGGGCGTGAACTTCCACACGTCGCTGCCGCTGGTGTTTGATTTCGGCTTCGACTGGCGCGTGTACGCCTACGGCTGCGGCGCGGCGCTGCTGAGCGGCGTGGCGGCCGGGGCGCTGCCGGCGCTGCGCGCCTCGCGGCAAGACCTGGAGGGCGCGCTGCGCTCCGCCTCGCGCAGCTTGAGCGGACGCAGCCGCCTGCGCTCGAGCCTGGTGGTGGCCGAGCTGGCGGGCTCGATGGCGCTGCTGCTGGTGGCGGGCCTGTTCCTGCGCAGCTTGGTCGCCGAGCGCGGCGCGCCGCTGGGCTTCGATCCCGCCCGGGTGATGAACTTCACCCTCGACCCCGGCACGGTCGGCTTCAGCCAGAGCCAAGGCCAGGCGTTCTACCGCTCGCTGCTGGCCGAGGTGCGGGCGATGCCGCAGGTTGCCGCCGCGGCCACGGCCATGAGCGTGCCGCTGGGGCTGGTCAGCGAGGTGGACCATGTGCGCGTCGCCGGGCACGTCCCGCCGCCCGGCGCCGCCGATCCCATCGCCCGGGTGAATTTCGTTTCGCCGGGGCTGTTGGAGGTTCTGCGCATCCCCGTGCGCGCGGGCCGCGGCATTGTCGAGGCCGACGGCGCAACCGCCCCGCCGGTGGCGGTGGTGAACGAGACCATGGCGCGCGCGTATTGGCCGGGGCAGAGCCCGCTCGGGCGGACCTTCACCCTGGCCGGCGATCCCGGCCGCGCGTGGCGCGTGGTCGGCGTCGCCGGCGACAGCCGCAACAGCAGCCTGGTGGGCGCGATCGAACCGTCGTTCTATCTGCCCATGGCGCAGGATTACACCTCGTTTCAGACGCTCGAGGTGCGGGTGCGGACGGGCGTGGCGCCCGAGGCCGTGGCGCGGCCGATCGAGGCGATGGTGGCGCGGCTGGCGCCGGGGATGCCGGTGTCGGACGTGCAGCCCGAGACGCAGGTGCTCGACGGCTTCCACGGCTTCCTGATGTTCCGGCTGGGGGCGGTGCTGGCGGCGCTGCTCGGCGGGCTGGGGCTGGTGCTGGCGGTGATCGGCGTCTACGGCGTGGTGAGCTACGCCACCGCGCAGCGCACGCACGAAATCGGGGTGCGGATCGCGCTGGGGGCGCGCCCGGCCGGGATTGTGGCGCAGGTGCTGCGCCAGGGCGCATGGCTGGTCGCCGCCGGCATCGCCGTGGGCATCGGCGCCGCGGCCGCCATGGGGCATGCCGCGGCCGCGGTGCTCGGCAGCGCCGGCAGCGCCGGAGCGTTGCTGACGGCGGGGGCGGCGGCGGTGCTGGCCGCCACCGCGCTGGTGGCCTGCCTGCTGCCGGCGCGGCGGGCGGTGTCCACCGACCCGCTGGTCGCGCTGCGGCAGGAATGATCCGGAACTTTATTCCTGCGCCCGCATCTCATGCGGTTGTGAGCAAGCTCCTCGCCACGTGGGCGTGTTGGCTGGGCCTGGCGGCGCTGGCGGCGGCGAGCCCGCTGCCGTGGGTGACCGACCATTTCCCCCAGGCCCTGGCCTTGGCGCGGCAGCGCAAGCTGCCGGTCTTCGTCGAGGTCTGGGCGCCGTGGTGAAGCACCTGCCACCTGATGCGGGATCTGCTGGCCAAGGCGGATCTGGGCAGGTACGCCGGACAGTTGGTCTGGCTGGAATTGAATTACGATGTGCCCGCCAACCGCGGCTTCCTCGAGCGCTACGGCGCGCACGACACCCCCAGCTTCTTCGTGCTCGATTCCGCCGACGGGCACGTGACCGCGATGCAGTCGGGGGCGCTGTCGCTGGCAGAACTCACGGCATTTCTGGATCGCGGCGCCGCCGGCGCCTCCGGGCGCAGGCAGACGGCGGCCGACCAGGCGCTGCTGGAAGGCGATGGGGAGATGGCGTCGCGACCGGCGGCGGCGGCGGCGGCCTACGCCCGCGCGCTTGAAGCGGCGCCGGCGGGCTGGCCCAAGCGCGAGCTGGCGGAAGCCTCGCGGGTCGAAGCGCTGAAATCCGCCGGCCAGGACCAGGCCTGCGCCGAAGCCGCGGCGCGCGCGGCCGCGGCCATGGCGCCCGGCGCCCAGTTCGTGCGCACCGTGGTGGCGGGGATGTGGTGCCTGGCGTCCGGGAATCCGGATGCCGCGCCCGGGCCCTGGTCGAACGCGGCGCGGGCGCGGTTGACGCCGCTGGCGGAGCAAGCGCTGGCGCTGCCGCTCACGGTGCGCGACCGCCGCGATGCCCTCTACCGCACGCTGATGATCACCGCCGTGGACCGCGGCCAGCAGCGCGAAGCCTTGGCTTGGGGCGATCGCTGGCTGCGGGAGCTGGATGCGATCCGGCCGCGCAGCGACGACGAGCGCACGGCGCTTGACATCGCGCGGGTCGAGAGCATCCAGGTGGCCGGCGACCCCGATCGCATCCTGCCCGCGCTGCGGGCCTCCGAGCAGGCCCTGCCGCACAGCTATGACGCCTCGCTGCGGGTGGCGGCCATGGAGTTCCTGGCGCAGCGGTATGCGCCGGCGCTCGCGGCCTGCCGGCGCGGGCTGGGGCGGGCGCCGGGCGCGGCGGGCCGGGCCTGGCTGCTGCGCATCGAGGGCGAGGTGCTGGCGGCCGAGGGCCGGCGGGCGGAGGCGCGGCAGGCGCTCGCGGCGGGCCTGGCGGCGGCCAGGACCATCCCCGGCGCGGCCTCGCGGGCGGCCAACCTGGCGACCCTCCAGAAAGACTTGGACGGAATCCAGTAAGCTACCGGAATGCATCCCAAAGCTGGCTGGATTTTAAGCGGAATCCTGGGCGCGTTCCTGATCGGCTTCGACGCCGCCACCAAGATCGCGATGGCGGGCTTTGTGGTCGGCCCCACGGTTCAGAGCGGCATTCCGGCCGATCTGATCCGCGGCATTGGCATCACGCTGGTGGTCATCACCGTCCTCTACCTGGTCCCGCGCACCATCTTCCTGGGCTCGCTGCTGCTGACGGCGTATCTCGGCGGCGCGGTGCTGGCGTGCGTGCGGATCCACAGCCCGCTCGCGCTCGATGCCTTTCCGATCACCTTCTGCGTGCTGCTCTGGGTGGGAACGTTCTTGCGCGACCCGCGCTACCGCGACCTGCTGCTGCGCTAACGTTCCCTGCTACCATGGCGGGCATGGCGGCGGCGATGGAACGATTGGCGAACTGCATCGGCGGAGAGTGGGCGCGGTGCGCGGCGGCCGAGCATGCGGCGGTGCTGAACCCGGCGACCGAAGAGGTGCTGGCGCAGGTGCCGCTGTCGCCGGCGGCCGAGGTGGGGCGGGCGGTGGAGGCGGCGCAGGCGGCGTTCCCGGCGTGGCGGCGGACGCCGGCGCTGGAGCGGGTGCAGTACTTGTTCCGCTTCCGCGCCGGGCTGGAAGCCGGGCTCGAGGACTTGGCCCGCACCATCACGCTGGAGTGCGGCAAGACGCTGGCCGAGTCGCGCGCCGAGCTGCGTCGGGGAATCGAGAACGTCGAGGCGGCGTGCGGCATCCCGCTGCTGATGCAGGGGGTGAACGCGGAAGACATCGCCGCCGGCATGGACGAGCTGATGTGGCGGCAGCCGCTGGGGGTGGTGGCGGCGATCACGCCCTTCAATTTCCCGGCCATGATCCCGCTCTGGTTCCTGCCCTGGGCCATCGCCTGCGGCAACACCTTCGTGCTGAAGCCGAGCGAGCGGGTGCCGTTGTCGGCGGTCCGGCTGGTGGAGATCTTGGCCGCCAGCGGGTTGCCGCGCGGGGTGGTGAACCTGGTGCACGGCGGGCGCGAGGCGGCGACGGCGCTGTGCGACCACCCGGGCGTGCGGGCGGTGAGCTTCGTGGGCTCGTCGCCGGCGGCGCGGGCGGTGTATGCGCGCGCGGCGGCAATGGGGAAGCGGGCGCAGTGCCAGGGCGGAGCGAAGAACCCGGTGGTGATCCTGCCCGATGCCGACCTGGCCATGACCCAGCGCGTGCTCAGCGACTCGGCCTTCGGCTGCGCCGGGCAGCGCTGCCTGGCGGCCTCGCTGGCGATCACGGTGGGCGCGGCCAAGAAGCCCTTCACCGAGGCCATGGCCGCCGCGGCCGCGGCGCGGCGCGTGGGCGACGGGCTGGAAGACGGCATCGAGACCGGGCCGGTGATCAGCGCCGCCAGCAAGGCGCGGGTGAGCGAGATGATCGGCGCCGGCGTCGAGGCCGGCGCGCGGGTGGTGGTGGACGGGCGGCAGCCGGGAAGCGGACGCGGGTATTTCCTGCGGCCCACCGTGCTCGACGGCCTGGAGCCTGGCGGCGAACTGGCGCGGACCGAAATCTTCGGGCCGGTGCTGGGGCTGATGCACGTGGACTCGCTCGATGCCGCCATCATGCTGATCAACCAGCAGAGCTACGGCAACATGGCCTGCCTGTTCACGCAATCGGGGGCGGCGGCGCGGGAGTTCCGCTACGCCGCCGAGGCGGGCAACATCGGCATCAACCTGGGGGTGGCCGCGCCCATGGCGCAGTTCCCCTTCACCGGCTGGAAGGGAAGCTTCTTCGGCGACCTGCACGCGCAGGGGCGCGACGCGGTCGAGTTCTACACCGACAAGAAGGTGGTGGTGGAGCGCTGGCCGAGCGCGTGGTCGCGGACGTTCTAGGCACGGCCGGCACCGCCGACACCGCCGGCACGGCCCGCATTCCGATGCTGCTGCGGATGCCCGTCTACGCCTTTCCGGCGCGGGCCGCCTGGGCAGCGTAGTGGCGGTCGAGCGACTGGCGGATCAGCGACTTGATCAGTGCCTGACGGCTGACATTCATTCCCTGGGCAGCGCGATCCAACTCTTCAAGCATGCCAGCGGTGAGGTCGAGGTTCACTCGCTGGATGGCCCCTGTGGTTCACTTCGCTTCTTCATAAAGACGAACCTCTTCTTTCGTCGCGCGCCAGAGGGTGATCGGATGGCAGTACTCCCCTTCACGGTCGCGAGGCGGACGCGCATGAGGTATAACCGGTCGGCCGCGCGGGCGCGGTCGGGGACCAGGGAGGTCCGGCGTCTTGCGCAGGCGCTACTCGGCGCGGAGGGCGTCGAGGGCGTTGACGCGGGCGGCGCGGGCGGCGGGAATGGCCGAGGCGATGGCGGCGGCGGCGAGGATGGCGGCGGCCGAAGCCACCAGGGCCAGGGCGCCGGGGAGATGGATGGCGCCGAGCCAGGCGGCGAGCAGGCGGGCGCCGGCGAAGCCGGCGATCAAACCGGCGAGCACGCCGATCAAGGCGATGGCCAGGCCCTCCTTGAGCACGCTGGCGAGGATCTCGCGCGGGGCGGCGCCGAGGGCGGTGCGGATGCCGAACTCGCGGGTGCGTCCGCTGACCGAGAAGCCGAGGACGCCGCCGACGCCGATGACGGCGATGAGCAGCGCCACCACGGCGAAGCCGCCGAAGACGACGGCGTTGAGCTTGTCGGGGGCGAGGATTTCGCCGCGGATGTCGCCCAGCGTCGCGGCGCGCTCGACCGGCTGGTCGGGGGCGATGGCCTGGATGGTCTTGGTGATGGTCGGCACCAGCGGATAAGGATTGCTGGCGGTGCGGACGAAGAGGCGTCCGCCCCAGCCTTCCTGGTCCACGGGCTGGTAGATGGTCATGGCGGGGGCGGCGATGAGGTTGGCGTCGTCGAAGTCGGGCACGACGCCGACGATCTGGCGCGCGTCGTAGCTGATGCCGATGAACTTCATCACGCCGTCGGTCCAATGCATGGTGCGGCCCAGGGCCTCCTGGCCGGGGAAGAGGCGGTCGGCGACGCTCTTGCTGATGATGACCACGCGGCCCGAGCCGTCTTTGTCGGAGTCGCGGAAGTCGCGGCCCTCGAGCAGGGGGATGCCGAGGGTGGAGAGGTAGCCGGGCGAGACGAAGCGGAGGTTGGCGCGCAGGTTGTCGTCGCCGTTCTTGCGGACCGCGCCCTCGACCGCGAAGGCGAAGCTGAAGCTGAACTGCTCGGTGTCGCGCCAGGGAACGCTGAAGCCGGCCGAGGTCTGCTCGACGCCGGGCAACTGGCCGACGCGGCGCACCACGTCGCGGGTGAACTGCTGCTGCTGCTCGGGGGTGCGGCCGTAGGTGATGGGCGGGAGGTTGACGGCGAGCACGCGCGAGGTGTCGAAGGGCGGGGGCGCGGACTCGAGATCGTAGAGGGTGCGCAGCAGCAGGCCGGCGCCGGCGAGCAGCAGGAACGAAGCCGTGATCTGGATGACGGCGAAGACGCGGAGGCGGCGATGGGAGCTGGCGACACGCCCGGAGCCTGAGGACGGCTTGGCCGAGGGCAGGCGCGGCACGTAGGCGAGGAAGATGGCGGCGAGCAGCGCCAAGCCGACGCCGAACCAAACCAGCGAGGCGTCGAGGTGGAGGTTGTCGGCGCGGACGGAGAAGCGGGCGGCGTATTTGCCCAGGATCGAAACCATGGGGGCGGCGAGCAGGAGCGCGCCGAGCGCGCCCGATCCGCAGAGCAGCAGGCTTTCGGCCAGCAGCGAGCGGCGCAAGGCGGCGGCGCTGGCGCCGAGGGCGGAGCGGACGGCAAGCTCGGGCTCGCGGCGGACGGTGCGGGCGAGGACCAGGTTGGCCACGTTCGAGGCGGCGATGACGAACAGCAGCGCGGCGGCGGCGAAGAGGATCCAGAGCACGGTGTTGGCGCTGGCGTTGATCTGGTCGTGCATGCGGCGGACGGCGATGGCGTACTGGTCGTCGTGCTTGTAGACCTCCGGGTGGGCGCGGGTCATGGCGGCGTAGTCGGCCGTGAGCTCGCTGCGGGCCTGCTCGAGGGTCGAGCCGGGGGCGAGGCGGCCGAAGAGCTCGGTCATGCGGTGCTCGCGGCCGGTGACCATGGTGGCGGAGAGGTGGTGGGGGCTGGTGACGATGTTGGCGATGATCTCGGTCTCGACCGGATACGGCACGGCGGGTTCGAGCACGCCGACGATGGTGGCGGAGCGGGAGCCGGAGGTGCTGTCGAGCCGGATGGTCTTGCCGAGGACGGTGGGGTCGGAGTGCAGCGACTGGGTCCAGAACTTGTAGGTGAGCACGACAGCGCCGGCGGCATTGGGGCCGTCGTCGCCGGGGCCGAGCAGGCGGCCGAGGACGGGGCGGAGGCCCATGACCTGGAAGTAGTTGCCGTCCACCACGCCGGCGGGGATGGAGCGGGGCTGGCCGAGGCCCTGGAGGGTGAAGTCAATCTCGGAGAAGGTGCCCAGCTCGGAGATGGACTTCAGGTGCGCGCCCAGGTCGGCGATCTCGGGGACCGAGAAGGTGGTGTTCTCGACGTGGATGCCGGGCGCGCTCTGGCGGATGTAGAGCAGGCGGGCCTCGTCGCGGTTGGCCAGCGGCCGCAGCAGCACCGCGCGCACCACGGAGAAGATGGCGGCATTGGCGCCGATGCCGAGCGCCAGCGTGAGCGCGACCGTCACCCAGAGGAAGGGGGTGCGGGCCAGCGACCGGGCAGCGATGCGAAGGTCACGGAAGAAGGACATGGGGTGCTCCTAAGGCGTCGACGCCGGACCAGCCGCGGATCGACAATATCCAGATCATGACAGATCCGGCCTCATGTTAGTGAAATGCGGGAGGGAGGCGCGGGCGCTGCCGCGGCAGGTGACGGTTGCGCGCCGGCGCGTGGGACCTTAATCCACCATAAGGGTAATGGTAACACTCTGGCTCTGCCCTCCCGAGGCAGCGCTTACGACGAGATGGTAGGTGCCGGCAGGAGTAGCACCGCTGCGCTGGGCGCCACCGCCCGCGCCCCCCCCCCGCCGCCGCAACCGGTGAGCGCCAAGGCGCCCACGAGCGCGATGGCGAATGCGCGAATTCGGCGCTGCCAATACCACGCGCCGACGCAGGCGGCGAGCATGAGCAGCATCCGCAGCATGCCGTCGCCAAACGGCGAACCTCGCAGCGGGATCGCGCCTGAGCCGGCTGTCGTGGTGATCGTCACGGATAGGGGGATGCTCAAGGTAAGTGGGGCGGGCGTGCCGGCGGCCACCGTGCATCCCACACCGGAGGGCGCGCCAGTGCAGCTATACGAATATGGAGCGGAAGCGCCGGCGAAGGGCAGGAACTCCAACTGAAGGTTCGCAGTGCTGCCAGCGGCAACCGTGGCTGCCAAGCTGCCACCGGGTGCGGGGGTAAATGCGCTGTCCTGGGCGTTGCCACTGAGGCTGAGCACCAGCGGGGTGAAGCTTGGGCTCCCGTTGATCACGAGGCTCCCGCCGGTGACTCCGGACACCAAGGGTGCAAAGGTGACCTGAACGGTGCAGGATTGCCCTGGATTCAGGAGTGAAGGGCATGAATTCTGCTCGGAAAAACCCGTTGCCGCGGAGATCGAGGTAATGGGCACAGGAGATGAACCCGTGGCAGTCAGCATCACCGCGAGGGGCGGCGTAGCGGCGCCGACCGTTTCGCTGAAGAAATTGAGCGCATTCGGCGATGCCTGCAGGGGCATTGGCTCCACGAGCCCGTTGGCCACCAAAGTCACAAAGGCAGCGAAACTCGGTTCGTCGGAGGTAAACGTAAAGGTGGCGACGGCGGGCCCGCTGACCCTCGGCGTGACCTGAACCTCAACGGTGCAGCCGGCCTGCGGCGGCAAGGTCGCAGGACAGTTGTTGGTCTGTGAAAACGGGGCTGGTGCGGAGATGTTCTGAATGGCAACGGCAGCTGTGCCCGCATTGTAAATGGCTAAAGGTTGGGGCGCGCTGGTTGTACCCGCGAGCAAGTCGGGAAACCGCATTTCCGTGCCGGGGCTCACCCATAGATTCGCGGCTTGCGGGATGCCGATTCCGGAGTATACGGCCAAAACCTTCGTCATGGTGGAGGCGCTGAGATTGGCCTTGATGGTTTGGTTGTCTATCGGCGCGAAGGTGACAGAAACGGTGCAGGAGGACGCTGACGCGAGATTTGCTGCGCAGTTGGTGGAGATCGGGAACGAGGAAAAGCTGCTGGAGAGCGTGCCCAGCGCGACGGCGCTGTCGCCAAAATTTGTCAGCGTAATGGTCTGCGGGGCGCTGGACGTGCCGACTTTTTGCTCGGGGAAACTCAGGGCCAGAGGATAGGCCACGAGGCCGGGGGGCTCCCACGCGTAGGCCACGGCCGATTCTGCTCCTAACGTGGCGGTGAATGAGAAAACGTGGCTGCGGTCAAGGCCAGACCCAATTTGATATGCCACCGTAACCGACGACGCACCCGCCGGCACGGTCATTTCAGCGGGGAGCTGGATTGCAGGATCGCTTGAGGAGAGTTGCACGACGGTATCGGACAGGGGAACCTGATTGAGCGCAAGCGTAAGGATTCCGCCCTGGACAGTGAGCGGATTGGGGTCGGTTCGCAATTGCAGCCCGGGCGCAGGCACCATCGAGAGCGCGTGGAATGATGCGCTGGTGTTATCCAACTCGGCCAACCCGTCCCGGCTGCCGTTCTCTCCGGAGGCAAGGTAGGGGGTCGCTTGAATCGAATCGACACTGAATTGATCCTTCGCGGGATAGAAGGTGCCGTCGCCGTTTCCAAACAGCATCTGCACGGTCTCCGGATAACCGACATCGAAGCGCGTGAAAACAGCCACATCGGAATTGCCGTCGCCGTTGAAATCCCCCACTTCCGGTTGAGGGGAAGTGGCGAGACGCAGCGCAATCGGCGATACGGAATCGAGGTCGGGGAAGCCGGCGTATGTTGGTCCGGGCACAAAGCTGCCGTCGGGCTGACCGCGGAAAACAGCGATTTGGGCCGGCGCCGAATTTGGGTAGGAGCTGTTCAGATCCTTATCTCCCTGTGTGGCGATGATGCCCGGAGGGCCGCCAGGGCGAAAACTCACCACGCGCAGGAACGGCGGTATTCCGGGCAAGGGCACGGCTGAGCCCAGGGAGCCGTCTCCGCGTCCAAGAAACTCAAAAACGTGGTCCTCGTTGGCATCGTCGGTGAGATTGGAGCCATCGCTGATGAGCACGTCTGGATGGCCATCGCCATTCAGATCTCGAACGAACACTGCGCTGTTGAAGTCATTCGGCGGATAGGGATACAGCGGAACGGGCGCAGGCGAAGACTCGGTGAACGTTCCGTCGCCACCCCCCAAGAAGATGCGCACGCTCCCGGGGTCCAGAACGACAAGATCCGTATGCCCGTCGCCATTGAGGTCGCCGCTGCCCAGCGCGGGCAGCGAGTGGTCCGTGGCAATAAGCGCCCCTTGCGCAGCAAAATTGCCCGCACCCATATTCGGAACGAAGATTACTTGCCCGGTCGTCGCCACAACCAGATCTGGCAGGCCGTCGGCGCGAAAATTCGCAAGCATGAAGTCAACAGGAAAGCCTGGAATCGCCGATGCGGGCGCAGCAACATGGGAAATGATGGGTTGGCCGTAGGACCGGTCGCCGCGGTTGAGCATGACCGCCACGTCGAGGCTGATCCCATCCGAATCGGTCTCGACGGTGACAAGGTCAGGCCTTCCGTCGCCGTCCACGTCCATGCTAATGAGTCCGGTCGAAAGACTGGCAAGCGGAGTGGTCGGGAACGCGTCGCCTTCCGATGGACCGAATGCACCGGTGCCATCGTTTTGCAAGATCGCGACGCCGCCATCATTGCTCGCGACGACGAGATCCGGAAACGTGACGCTATGCAACGCGACTGCGGCAAGGCCAGCCAAGTCGCGCCCGGCTCGGTACAACGTTGGGGGGGCAAACGCTCCTGTTCCGTCGCCGAGCATTATTGACACCAAATTGCCTGCCGCCAGTGAGAATCCGTCGCCGCCCTCGGCGCCGGACCCAACCAGATCCGGGTGTCCGTCGTGGTTCAGATCGACAATCTCCGCGGCAACCATAAAATCGCCGGCGTTGAAATCCTCTTTGAAAGTGAAGCTCCCGTCGCAGTTCCCGAGGAACACGGAGGCGAGAGCCCCGCGGAATTGCACCACATCGGGACATTGGTCCTGGTTGACGTCCCCCACCGCAGCCCAGGTGGAACCGCCATTGAGAGCATGGACGGACTGATCATTGAGGCCGGCGCTCTCGTGGAAGGTGCCGTCGCCGTTGCTCAGAAAGATCCGCACTGGCCCCTCGACCAAGGCCAGATCGTCTTTTCCATCACGATTGAAATCTGCTGCGATCGCCGCCGGACCGAATCCTGCGTCGGTGGAAGGGCCTTGGGGTGCAAGGGTGCCGTCGCCGTTGCCGGCAAAAACGGCGAGATGGCCGGTGAATATATCCACTTGCCCTAGAACGGCAATATCAAGCTCCGTGGCGCCGCGGAAATGGCCGGCAGCAATCGCCAGGGGCACCATCCCGTTGACCGGGTAATCCTGCTCCGCAGCGAAGCTGCCATCCCCCTGGTTGCGAAGCACGCCGATCGAATTGCTCTCTGCATACGCAACGACGAGATCGGGGTCGCCGGTGCCTTGCAAATCGGCGAGCGTCGCGGCCTGGAGGCCATGCCCGAGCAACCGAATTATTCGGGGAAGCGCCACGGTGCCATCCGGTTGACCGGCATAAAACCATACTGTGTCATCCAGGCCGTTCGGGACCAAGAAATCAGCATTGCCGTCGTGATTGAAATCGCCTGGCAGAACGGCGAAGGCTCCGGCGGCGCCGGGTTGAGATAACCGCGAAGCCGGCCCGGTTAGCGACGCGGGCGGCTGCCCGGGCGAGGCGGATAACGCAGCGTCCCGGCTGCTCGCCCTATTCGCATTTGGCTGCCAGGCAGAGGAGTGAATGCCAAGCTGATCGCGACGCAGACGTGGCCCGCTGAAATTTCGGGATATTCTCGCCGGCACCCCAATGCTGCGAACTGACTGGTGCGCCGCGCGGTGGATTGATGCCAGACTGCGCGCGGAAGTTTGGGCGCCCGCTGCGCCAACGAAAACAATCCATAGCGGAATTAATCTGCTGGGTGCACGGCGAAACATCGAAACGAATTCCTAGTGAGAAATTGTACCCCGCCGGTGTGCATGGGCGCGAAGCTAGCACAAGGCGGAGAGGGGGGTGGGGAAGAGGGGGGGGCGGAGGCCGTCGGGGGGCGTGGCGAGGAGGAACTCGAGGGCGGGGCCGCAGACGCGGGCTTGGCAGGGGCCCATGCCGCAGCGGGTGAGGAGCTTGGCGGCGCGCCAGCCGCCGAGGGCGGCGGCCTCGCGGATGCGCTCGAAGGAGACGTCCTCGCAGCGGCAGACGAAGGTGTCGGGGCGGGGGAGCGAACGCAGCTCGGGGCGGAGGGCGGTGACGCGGTCGAGGCGATGGGCGAAGCGGCGGAGGCGGTCGCGCTCGGCGATCTGGGCTGGCGTCGGCTGGCGGCCGGCGGCGGCGGCGCCGGCGATGGCGCCTTCGAGCAGGGCGCGCTCCAGGCCGCCGATGCCGGTGGGCTCGCCGGCGCAGAAGACGCCGGGCACGGTCGTCTGCTGCTGGTCGTTGGTCAGGACGCTGCCGTTCTGGGTGGCGCAGCCGAGCATCTGGGCGAGCTCGGTGTTGGGCACCAGGTGGAAGCCACTACCAATGTAGTCGCAAGCGAACTCACGGATGCGGCCGCGGACCGAAAGGCGCACGCCGCCGGGCTGAGCCTCCACCGGCCAAGCGCCAGGATAGACGGGAACGCCGCGCAGAATGCGGGCAAAGCGCAGGCCCTCGGCTATTTTCGACAATCGTAGTTGTGCGGTAAAGCGGGCGAGGGCGGCGGGGGAGGCTTGCTCGGCGAGGGCGAGAACCTGGGCCCCGTGCTGGCGCAAATAGGCGGCGACGGCGATGAGCAGCGGGCCGGTGCCGGCGATGACGACGCGTTTGCCGGCGATGGGGAGGCCGGCTTTGGCCATGGCTTGGAGGCCGCCGGCGCCGAGGACGTGGGGGAGCGTCCAGCCGGGAAAGGGGAGGAAGCGCTCGCGGGCGCCGGTGGCGAGGACGAGCTGTCGGTACTCGAGATCAAGCACTTGGCCGGCGCGTTCGGCGCGGAGATGGCCGGAGGCGGGAGCGTCCACGATGCGGGTGGCGCTGAGGATCTGGACGCCCGCAGAGTGGAGGCGCTCGAGCCAGGGCTCTGCTTCCGGCATGGGACCGCGCCAGATTTGGCCGCCGAGGGCGGGGTTGTCGTCGAGCAGGGTGACGGCGAGGCCGGCTTCGGCGGCGGTGGCAGCGGCACTCAGGCCGGCGGGGCCGGCGCCGACGACGAGGAGGGAATGGGGGGATGGGGAATGGGGGATGGGGGATGGGGGATGGGGGCTTTGGGGCGAGTGCTGGGGCAGAGCCAGCTGGCAGGTGCGCTGGTGGGGGACGCCGTGAACGGTGGCGCGGCACTCGAAGCAGATGCCCATGCCGCAGAGGGGGCCGCGGGGCTCGCCGGTGACCGAGGTGCGGCAGGACTGGCCGGCGGCCATCAGCGCGGCGGCGATCGTCTTAGGCGTGGTGGGCGGCATCGCGGCTGGGCAGGTAGGGCGCGGGCGGAATTGGCGGGACGGTGGCGGCGAGGGCGGCGGCGACCAGGGCGCCGGTGGCGAGCGAGGTGGTGATGCCGAGGCCTTCGTGGCCGGTGGCGAGGAAGACGGAAGGATCGCCGGGAGCGGGGCCGATGAGGGGCAGGCTGTCGGGGGTGGCGGCGCGGAAGCCGGTCCAGGTGCGGATGGCGGAGAGGCCGGCGAGGGCGGGCATGTATTGCTCGGCGCGGCGGAGCATTCTGCCCAGCATGGCATGATCTATCTCGGCGTGAGTCTTGTCGAACTGGCGGGACGAGCCGATGAGGATCTGGCCGGTGGCGCGGGGCTGGGCGTTGAAGGCGACCGAGTCGCCGTCGGAGGCGTGGGCGCTCTTGAGGTAGCCGAGCTCGACCAGCTGGTGGCGGAGCCAGCCGGGATAGCGGTCGGTGATGAGCAGGTGGCCCTTGCGCGGGCGGATGGGCAGGCCGGGGGTGAGTCGGGGCGCGGCCGCGCCGCAGGCGTTGACGATCGTGCCGGCCGAGAGCACGGTGCCATCGGCCAGGCGGGCTTGGCCGCGGCCGAGGCTGGTGATGGCCATGCCCAGGCGCGGGGCAATGCCAGCGCGCTCGAGCAGCCAGCGCGCGGCGCAGGGAGGGTAGACGACGGCGTCGCCGGGGACCCGGAGCGCGCCGGCGAGGCCGGGGCGGAGGTTGGGTTCGGCGGCGGCGAGGGCTTGCGCATCGAGGATCTCGGTGGCCACGCCGCGGGCGCCGTAGTAGGCGTGCTTGCGGCGGACCTCCTGCATTTCCTCGTCGTCGGCGGCGACCCAGAGGGTGCCGCTCGAGGTGTACTCGACTTCGCGCGGGAGCTCGGGGCTCAGGCCTTGCCACAGCCGCTGCGAACAGCGGGTGAGGGCGAACTGGGCTTCGGAGTCGTCCATGACGACGATGTGGCCCATGCCGGCGGCGGTGGCGCCGCCGCCGATGCCGGCCGCATCCAGGACGGCGACACGGAGGCCGGCATGGGCGCAGGAATAGGCGCAGGCCGCGCCCACGATGCCGGCGCCGACGATGAGGACGTCGGGAGCGGTCATGGCATGACGCCGAGCTGTGCTCGGCGCCTGGGCGGGCGGGACGCCCGCGGTCCCAGCTTGGCGAGCGAAGCGATCACAGGCGAATTCCGCGGCGGAAGGGATCGTCGGGGGCGAAGAGCAGGTCGGCTTCGGAGGTGATCCAGGCGCGGCCGGTGATGGAGGGGTAGAGCTTGCCGTCGCGCACCTGCACGCTGCCCTCGAACACGGTGTCCAGAATTCCGGCTTGACGCCAGACTTGGCCGGGAGCGAGCTTGCCATCGGCGTGGAGGCAGGCGAGCTTGGCGCTGGTGCCGGTGCCGCACGGGGAGCGGTCGTAGGCGCGGCCGGGGCAAAGGACGAAGTTCTTGGAGTCCGCGCTGGAGCTGCGGCCGTAGAGCTCGATGTGATCAATGAGGCCGCGGTTGGCGCCGGTGATGCCGCCGGCTTCGAGGGCTTGGCGGATGGCCCAGGTGAAGGCGGTGAGGGAAACAACCTGCGCGAGGTCGAGGGTGAAGGCGTGGTCGTGCTGGGTGACGAGGAAGAACCAGTTGCCGCCCCAGGCGACATCGCCGACGACGCGGCCGTAGCCGGGGACTTCGAGCGCGACATCCTTCTGGTGGCGGTAGCTCGCGACGTTGGCGACGGTGACGCGGCCGTCGGCATGGAGTTCGGTCGCGACCTCTCCCACCGGAGTCTCGACGCGATGGCGGCCGGGGGCGATGCGGCCGAGGTGCGCCAGCGAGGCCATGAGGCCGATGGTGCCGTGGCCGCACATGCCGAGGTAGCCGACATTATTGAAGAAGATGACGCCGGCGGCGGCGGCGGGGTCGGCAGGTTCGCAGAGCAGCGCGCCGACGACGACATCGGAGCCGCGGGGTTCGTTGACGACGGCGGAGCGGAAGTCGTCGTGATCGCGGCGCAGGCGTTCGAGGCGTTCGGCGAGCGGGCCACGGCCGAGGTCGGGTCCGCCGGCGATGACCAGGCGGGTGGGTTCGCCGGCGGTGTGCGAATCCAGGATGCGGATTTTATGAGCGTCCAGCATAAAGTCCTAGATTACGGAAGCCGAAAGAGTATATTGTATAAAATGAGCGTTGCGGGGGGGAGAAGAAGGAGAATCTGGGGGAATGAATTGGAACGGCGTACTGCCCGCCATCACCACCTGCTTTGACACCCAACTGCAGGTGGACCACGAATTTGTCGGACGCCATGCGCGGCGATTGCTCGAGGCTGGCTGCACCGGCATCGTGGCGCTGGGGTCGCTGGGCGAAGCGGCGACGCTGACCACCGAAGAGAAGGCCGCGATCCTGGCCACGCTGCGGCGGGAGATGGGCGGGCGCGCGCCGCTGGTGGCGGGGATATCGGCGCTGAGCACGGGCGAAGCGGTGGAGCTGGCGCAGGCCGCCGAGCGGGCGGGATGCGCGGGGCTGATGGTGCTGCCGCCGTACGTCTACGCCGGCGACTGGCGCGAGATGAAGGCGCACGTGGCGGCGGTGCTGCGGGCGACGCCGCTGGGCTGCATGCTGTACAACAATCCGGTGGCCTACGGCACCGACTTCCTGCCGGAGCAGATCGCCGAGCTGGCGCGCGAGCACAAGAACCTGGAGGCGGTGAAGGAATCGAGCACCGATGCGCGGCGCGTGACCGCGATCAAGGCGCTGTGCGGATCGCGGCTGCAGATCCTGGTGGGCGTGGACGATTGCGTGCTCGAGGGCGTGGCCATGGGCGCGGTGGGCTGGATCGCGGGCGTGACCAACGCGCTGCCGGAAGAGACGGTGGCGCTGTTCCAGGCGGCGGTGGCGGGCGAGAGCGAGCGCGCCGAAGAGCTGTACCGCTGGCTGCTGCCGCTGCTGCGCATGGACACGGTGCCGAAGTTCGTGCAACTGATCAAGCTGATCCAGGAAGAGGCCGGGCTGGGGAGCGCGCGGGTGCGGCCGCCGCGGCTGGAAGTCGTGGGCGCGGAGCGGGAGCAGGCGCTGGAGGCGATTCGAGCAGCCCTCGCGGCGCGGGCGCTGGCGGTTCACAGTTGACCGTTCACCGTTCGCAGTTCGCAGTTCACAGTTTTCGCTGGGAGAACGGAGATTGACGAGCACGTTGCTAAAGGGGAGCGGATTCAAAGCGAAGGCGGCGGGGACGGGGGCGGAGCTCGAGCCGGAGTTTCATTCGGCGACGCGGGCGGAGGTGGATGGCGCGGCGCGGCTCGCGGCCGCAGCCTTTGACGATTACGGGCGGCGCAGCGGGAAGGAGCGGGGGGCGTTCCTGCGCGCCATCGCGGAAGAAATCGAAGCGCGCAAGGCGGCGCTGGTCGAGCGGGCGGGGTTGGAGACGGCGCTGCCGGCGGCGCGGCTGGAGGGGGAGACGGCGCGGACGTGCAACCAACTGCGGATGTTCGCGGAGCTGGTGGAGGAAGGCTCCTGGGTGGATGCGCGGCTGGACCGGGCGCAGACGCGGGCGAACGGGCCGCGCAAGCCCGATCTGCGCAGCCTGCTGCGGCCGCTGGGGCCGGTGGCGGTGTTCGGGGCGAGCAATTTTCCGCTGGCGTTTTCGGTGGCGGGCGGGGACACGGCGAGCGCGCTGGCGGCGGGATGCACGGTGCTGGTGAAGGCGCATCCGGCGCACCCGGGCACGAGCGGGCTGGCGGGAGAAGCGATCGCGGCGGCGGCGAAGCGCTGCGGGATGCCGGAGGGGGTGTTCGCGCTGCTGTTCGACGCCGGCATTGAGTTGGGGGTGGCGTTGGTGGAGCATGCGGCGGTGAAGGCGGTGGGGTTCACCGGATCGCTGCAGGCCGGGCGGCGGCTGATGGATCTGGCGGCGGCGCGGCCGGAGCCGATTCCGGTGTACGCGGAGATGGGGAGCACGAACCCGGTCTTCGTGCTGCCGCGGGCGCTGGCCGAGCGCGGCGCCGAGATCGCGGCCGGATTGCATGCTTCGATCACGCTGGGCGCGGGGCAGTTCTGCACCAAGCCCGGGCTGGTCTTGATGCCGACCGGGGACCATGGCGACGCGGCGGTGGCGAAGCTGGGCGAGCTGATGGCGCAGCCGGCGAAGTTCACGCTGCTGACGGCGGGCATTGCAAGCGCCTATGCCGCGGGCGCGGCGCACCGCCGGGCTCAAGCCGGCGTGAAAACGCTGGCCGCGGGCGAAGGCGCGAGCGCGGTGCTGATGGAGACGACGGCAGCGGCGCTGGCGGCGGATCCGGAGTTGGGCGAGGAGCTGTTCGGGCCGGCCTCGGTGGTGGTGCGGCACGGCGGAAAAGAAGAGTTGCTGGCGCTTGCGCGCGGGCTGGGCGGGCACCTGACGGCGACCGTGCATGGAACGGACGAAGATTTCGCCGAGTACGCCGAGCTGTTCCGGGTGCTCGAGGGCAAGGCCGGGCGGCTGGTGGTGAACGGGTTCCCGACCGGGGTCGAGGTGACGAGCGCGATGGTGCATGGCGGGCCGTATCCGGCGACGTCGCTGCCTTCGAGCTCGGTGGGCACGCGGGCGATCACGCGCTTCACCCGGCCGGTGTGCTACCAGGATGTGCCGGCGGGGGCGCTGCCGCTCGAGTTGCGGGATGGCAACCCGCTGGGGATTGCGCGGATGAACGATGGGGTAATCAGTACTCAGTAGTCAGTGGTCAGTAGCAACGTTCTTGCGACGGAGGAAGGTGCGCAGGGCGAGGGCGGCGCGGGGCAGGCTGGAGCCTGCGCTCGCGGTTTCGACCAGGTCGCGCAGCGAGCGGCCGACTTTTTCGGGCGCGAGCTCCTGCGGGCCCCGCTTTTGCTGGCCTCGGCACGGGGCCCCCGGCCCCCGTGCCGAGGCTGCGCTATTTCAGCCGCCGCTTCTCCACTAAATCGCGCAGGGAGCGGCCGGCGTGGCGGGCTTTTCTAGGCGCGGGGCCCGCGCGCCGCTGGCGCGCACCCGCTTTCGTCCGCCACGCCGGCCCGCACGCCTGCATTTCATCGCCGGACTGGCGCCCGAGTGCCCGTCCGGCAGCGGGCGCGCGCGGCTATTTCAGGCGGCGCCTCTCGACCAGGTCGCGCAGGGAGCGGAGCGGCCGGCGTGGCGGGCTTTTCTAGGCGCGGGGCCCGCGCGCCCTTGGCGCCCACCCGCTTTCGTCCGCCACGCCGGCCCGCACGCCTGCATTTCATCGCCGGACTGGCGCCCGAGTGCCAGTCCGGCAGCCGGCGCGTGCGGCTATTTCAGGCGGCGCTTCTCCACTAAATCGCGCAGGGAGCGGCCGGCGTGGCGGACGTGGGCGTCGAGGAGCTTGCAGGCGGCGTTGAGGTCGCGGGCGCGGCAGAGTTCGAGCAGGCGCTGGTGCTCCTCGACCGCGCGCTCGCGGCCCTGGGTGAGGAAGAGCTGGAGGCGGGTGTAGCGTTCGCCGTTGTTGTTGATGGTGCGCAGCACGGACTTGAACTGGGGCAGGCTGGCGCCGGCGTAGAGGGCGGCGTGGAACTGGGAGTTGAGGCGGCCCCAGGCACCGACCGATTCGGAGTGGGCGAGTTCGGCGCGGAAGCGGTCTTGCACGGCGGCGGCCTCGGCGAAGTTGTCGTCGGTCAAGTGCGGGATCGAGGCGCGCAGGACTTCGCCCTCGAGCACGGCGCGGATCTGGAAGAGCTCCTCGATCTCGGCGGGGGCCAGCACCGAGACCACGGCGCCGCGGTTGGGGTTGATGTTGATCAGGCCTTCGGCCAGCAGCTCGCGGAAGGCTTCGCGCACCGGGATGCGGCTGACCTGGAACTCGGCGGCGATCTCGTCCTGACGCAGTTGTCCGCCTTCGGGCAACTCGCCGAGGATGATCTTGTCGCGCAGCTTGTCGGCCACGGCCGAGGCCAGCGACTGCCGAGGAATCGGTGCGTGCGGCATCCCGACAGTATAGAACGGTGGCCTTAACGGGAGTCCGATCGAAGGCGAGATCGAAAACCGCATTGCGCCGTGTTGCCGGTGAGGATGTTGTGCGGGCGGCGCTCGTCGGCGTGGGAGTAGCTGAAGCTCACCGGCGTCTGGGTGCCGAGAGGAGGTGAGCGATGCCGCAGACGAAGTCGCTGCCGGCGTCGCGGTTATCGTTCTTGATTTTCATCATCTGGGGTGGGAAGCAGGTAAAAATCCTCTTCGAGGTCTGCTTCGAGTGCGGCAATTGCCTGAATCAGATCGCTTGGCAGGTGAATGTTCGGCAATTCGTACGTGAAGCCGGTGAGTACCAGAGCGGGCTTTGGGCTGGAATCAAGGGCTGCAAGGCGCCTGTGAAATTTGGCCGGGTCGATTCTGGCCAACAGGCGCCGAACACAGCCCTCAACGTGTTGCGCGTACCAAGCACCGTCGGAGATTTTGTTGTCGTTCTCGATCAGGCGCCAGCTTCCGAACTTCGCTGGCAGGGAATGGCCGGGGCGAACGTCCCCGGCGCGCCAGTTGGCGTCCGGCGGAATACCGAGCGCAATAGTTACTGCAGATGGGTCTGGGTAAACAACTGTCAGCCGAGCGCTGGCTTCCTGGTCAGGTCGGCTGGTTTTGTTAGGGGCCGTCATTCGCTGCCGCCTGGCAGATTGTTAATGTTGACGCCGGTGGGTTCGCCCGTTCCGGTTCCGCCCTTAGGCTTGATGTAGACGTTCCCCTTCGGGTCCTTGTACAGATCGTATCGGCTTGGCGGCCTCGCGCCAAAATCTTCCTTCAGCTGTTCGGGATCGTAGTCAGGGCCAGCCCCTTTAGCTTTTTGATTTCGCCCGGGGTCAGCAGCTTGTCTTGCGCGCCCGTACCCTCTGCCTCCCGTTCCTTTGCCATGAGGATCGGATCCCCACCGGTTTGTGAGAGCGCTGCGCCGAGCAAAAGGCCGATAGGGCTCGACTCTAGCAAATTCCCCGCGGCTCGAGCCGAGTTTGCGATGGCGGCGGCGAAGCTTGAGTCCGCCGCGGCCGCGCTCGCGTCAGCGGCGGCGTCCAATGCTCCGGCCGCGGCGACGCCCCCCTCCTTTACAGGCAGCTTCTTTGGCGCTGCTTTGGTGCAGGTCGTGCCCCAGCCGAAGAGGCACCAATGGCCGTCGGGATCGGTGGCGGTGACGGGGTTGTTGAGGACGTAGCTGTAGAGGTTGAGGCTTTGGGGATTGCTCAGGTTGGCGTAAGGTACGGGCTGGGGGGATTCGGACCAATCGGGGGTGAGGAAGCGGCCGAGTTGGGGGCTGTAGTAGCGGGCGCCGAGACTGTCCGACGCTTCGCGGTTTTGGGCTGTTGCTAGGCACGGCATGCTAGTATTTGCTCGCTTAGAACCGTCATGAATGCGTTGAGCGCCTCCGCTGCGACCGCCAGCTTGACTGAGATCGTGTTGAATCCGTACGGCACAGCGATTGAAAATGGTTTTACAAGGCGGAGGTCGATTTCGAAGCCTATTGAGAAACCGCGCTCCGCCGCGCTCCGAGCGATCCGGATCGAGAAGCTCGGCTCCGCCTCTGGGGTAAAGTCAACGTTCGTGGATTTCCCTTCGAGCAGTGCTGTAATTTGTGAATGGAGAGCCGCGAGCTCTGGCGGGTAGATCTCCGCAATGACCGAGAATATTCGCT